>Ga0194052_1000016_pt1 | contig 140202 bp, 114 predicted proteins | sample SepL226m_MetaG_FD_160117 | JGI IMG/M metagenome (GOLD analysis project Ga0194052, IMG submission 160117) | Anoxic zone freshwater microbial communities from boreal shield lake in IISD Experimental Lakes Area, Ontario, Canada - Sep2016-L227-6m | ecosystem: Environmental > Aquatic > Freshwater >...
ACTATATGATACAGTAATACCGTAACATTATGACTTTTGTGGATATATTCACTCATGTGGTGAATTATATGCCATCATTCAATACGCAGCAAGCTGCGGGGAATTTACCCCAAGGGATTAAAAATTACCCCGCCAGTAATCCGGAAGACACAAGTAATTATAAATTTACCCTTATGTATAGTGAAAAATTAATCGAGCATTTCCGCCATCCCCATAACCAAGGGGTGATTGAAGACGCCGATGCTATCGGCCAAGAAGGCAACCCGGTCTGCGGCGATATCATGAAGATGTATCTCAAGATCAGCGACGACCATATTACGGATATCAAATTCGAGACTCTGGGCTGCGCGGCAGCTATCGCCGTCTCCAGCTCCTTGACCGATCTGGCCATGGGTAAATCCTTGGACGAAGCCATGGCTATCACTAAAGACAGCATCGTAGAAGACCTGGGCGGTTTGCCCGCTCCCAAAGTGCATTGTTCCATGCTGGGCGTCGAAGCCTTGCAACAAGCTATTAATAATTATCGCGCCAAACAGAGCGCCTAAGAATATGAACGAACTAGACCAGAAAATCAAAGAAGTGCTAGAAACCGTGCGCCCTACCTTGCAAATGGACGGCGGCGATGTGGCTTTCCAGAGCTTTAACCCAGACACCGGCTGCGTGTCCGTCCAACTGCAAGGCGCCTGCCAAGGCTGCCCCATGTCGCAGATGACGCTTAAGATGTATATCGAGCAGGAGCTTAAGGAAGCAGTGCCGGAAGTCGTGGAAGTGAGAGCAGTTTAGTGTAAAATGTAAAAATCAAAATGAAAAATATTGGTGTCGCGGAGCGACTCTTTAATTTTACACTTTGATATTTGAACTTTAAATTTATGCCAATATATTTTGACCACAGCGCTACAACTCCCGTCGATCCCGCCGTCCTCTCTGCCATGCTGCCGTACTTCAGCGAGAAATTCGGCAATGCCAGCTCTATCCATACCTATGGCCAGACAGCGGCCGTGGCGGTCGATGAGGCTCGTCTTTTGGCCAGCCGTTTTTTCGGTTGCCGTCCAACAGAAGTCATCTTCACTTCCGGCGCGACCGAGGCCAACAATATCGCCATCAAGGGCTTGATCAAGGGCCTCAAGCTCAAGGGCGTGGAGAAGCCGCATGTCATCACTTCGGCTGTCGAGCATGACGCCGTCTTGGAACCGATCAACAATCTGGCCGCGGCCGGCGAGATCGAGGCGACCATTGCCGGCGTGGATGAGAGGGGAGTGATCAATCTGGAATATTTGAAATCAATCATCACCGACCAGACTGCTCTGATTTCGGTCATGTATGTCAACAGCGAAGTCGGCACTATCCAACCGATTGCCGAAATCGGCAAGCTGGTGGCCGAGGTTAATGCCGCCCGCCAGGCAATCTATGATAAACTGCCGACCGGCGAACGGACGACTAAACCAGCGAAACTGTATTTCCATACCGACGCCACCCAAGCGGTCAACTTTTTGGATTGCAATATCGACACCTTGGGCGTGGATATGCTCAGCATGAGCGCGCACAAGATCTATGGCCCCAAGGGCAGCGGCGCCCTGATTGTGAAGAGCGGCCTGCCTATCAGCGCCTTGGTGCATGGCGGACATCACGAACGCAATCTGCGCAGCGGCACCCTGAATGTGCCCGGCATCGTCGGCCTGGCCAAAGCCTTGGAGCTCATCTCCGAAACCAGTTTTAATCATAACAAACAGATCAAAGAAGTCCGCGATTATCTGATCGAAAGGGTAATCGGCGAGATCACAGGCGCCAAGCTGACGACAGCGGTAGCGGTGGCCACTCCGGCCCACGCCCATATCGTCTTCAATGGCGCCGAGGGCGAATCGATCCTGATGGCCCTGGACCTGGACGCGGGCATCGCGGTCTCGACCGGTTCGGCCTGCGCCAGCAATACCCTGGGAGCCAGCAAAGTGCTGCTAGCCATGGGTATCAAGCAGGAGGACACGCACGGCGCTATCCGCTTTTCCCTGGGCAAAGATAATACCAAGGCCGAAGTGGACGAACTGATGCAGCATCTGCCCGACATCGTCCAACGTTTCCGGGCCATGGCCCCCGACCTGACCCCCTTTGCAGGCCGCACTTTTGCTGCCGAGCATCATGAGGAGGAAGTGGAACAAATTTAAGAAAATACCCTATATTAGCTAAAAACATTTGTCATATACTTGCCCTGAGCTGGGTCGAAGGGTTGACAAATGTTTTTGTTTGTGCTATAAAACTGACAAAATAAGTTAACTAATTTTAAACAAAAACAAAGGAGTAGAAATGATTTTGGGTTGTACTTTAGACAATTTAGGCATAATCAAGGATCTGGCCACGCAGCTATTAGCCGAAGGCAATGAAACCAAGACCTTGGACAGGGCGAAGATCGATCTTCTCGAGAGCACACTGGCGGCCATCAAGGCTGATGAACATTATAACGAGCAGTTTGAGATCATCTTGGGGCGTTTGCGCAAAGCCGACTGCACTATCTATGACCGCAGTGATCAAGACAGAGCTCGTCATGTAGTCATCAAGGCCGCATGGATCAATACTGGCCTTGGCAGGTATATGGACCTGGAGTTCTATGATGATTTCAGCGCCAAGCTGTGGCTGGATAAAGATTACCGCAAGCCGATCGCAGGTTCCTGGGGTGGCACTATGACCAAGGCAATCGAGTTTATACTTGACGCAATAACTAAAAAACCAGCCGTCTCGTTGACGGACTTTATGGAAATAATAGAAAGCGATGAACGGGCTATGACTGCAGAATATAAGATAGCTGATGCAAGCCCGCTGCCTGAGGTAGCGCATAAATCAACCTATGTGCAAGAGACTGAAGGCAGGCTGCGACAACTCGGTTTTACGATCCATGATCTCAATTCTGAAGATAAGGAAAAGTTGATTGAAATCAAGGCGACCTGGAGATATATGCTCTTGCGACCGGAAATCAAAATTGAATTCTATAGCGTAGGCGGAGCCTACGTGAAGCTGGATAAAGACTTAGAGTTCAAAAACACTTGGGAGGGTGTCATATCCATGGCTATTGATTATCCAAAGAAATTCATACTTAGAGTAACTGAGTAAAGAATAATTGAAATAACGTCTCGATTTTTATCGGGACGTTTTAAGTTGGGCTTGTCGAACCACTTGTCCTGAGTTGATTGAAGGATTGACAAATATAATCTTTTCTGCTATAAAATAGACAAGAAATATTAAGTAATTTTAAACAAAAACAAAGGTGTTAAAGATGGGTTTACCTAGTACATTTGAAAATTTAGCAAAAATCAAAGATTTAACCAGGCAGTTGGCGGAGAATATCCAACAGCTCCAAGTCGTGAATGAGGAGAAAATCAAGTTATGGCAAGAAGCCATGCAGGCTGTCGGCCTGGAATTAATCGACAGGCCGTTTATGAATGAAGTGGATAGACGCGCAGGAGTGCTGATCAAGGCTTTTTATAAAGTCGATTCTGATACCAATAGCTCAAAATATGATTGGACCTATTTCAATTTTTATGAAGAGGATGTGGCACGCGTTTCGCATTATAATAACGAACGCTTCGCCGGTGTCGAAGCAGGCAGCTGGCAAAGCGTCTTTGAGCAGATTGTAGATGTGTTGTCCAAGGATATACCAGAAGTGATTTTTCAGCAGAAAGAGGCGCCAATAGTGAGCTCTATAAAAATCCAGGAGAAAGGTGTGCAGGCTATTTCCGATAAAGCGTCTGAGAAGCAGAATAGGCTGGATATTATTAGAAAATCTGTTCAGTTGGCTGGACAGATCATATTTTCCGAAGTGAGGGACGAGAAGTTCTTGGCTTTTGTGCAAGGATTTGAAAATAATTTGCGACAGTTAGGCTGCGCTATTCATCCTCTTGGCGAGACGGATAAGGAAAGGTCTATCGAAATCAAGGCAAGCTGGAAATATGCGCCTGAACAGCCGGAAATTATCTTTGAATTTAGTAGTTATGGTTATGCCACCGTTAAGTTCAATATACTGCCAATACCTACCACTTGGTCTGAGGCTATAATGCAGGCCACTGAATATGTGACAAAATATAAGCAACAAATTGCAAAGTAAACAGTAAAAACGTCCCGACCGATAATATGAAAGATTAATAAATAAAACGCTTCGCGGTCTATAATAGATCCGAAGCGTTTTTTCAATTCTGATACATTTATACCTGCCCGCCAGTGGTCGGGTTGACTCCGTCAGGTATCTGCAGAATGCAATTAGCCTGAATATTTCGGCAATATGGTGTAGTAGTCTGGTCAAAGTTTTAGTTTAAGTAGTCTTTTTGAGACAAAGTTTATTTTATAACTTGGCTCGTTAGCAGATCCCTGCCTTCGCAGGGATAAAATTTAGAATATCTTCTGCAGTTCTTCCAGGCTGAAGGTGCCGTCTAGGGTTTTGTCTAGGGCGATTTCGCGCCAGGTTTTGTGCGGAGGATCGGCGAAGAACTGGCGCCAGGCTTGGCGGTTGGGAGCAATCTGGCGGCAGTCGGCCGCTTCGGCTACCAGTCTGATACCGCCGGATCCGCTGTGTTCGCAAGCGGGACAACCTTGACCGTAATAAAAGCTGTTGCCGTGCAAAGATTCGGCCGGGATGCCTAGCCAATCGGAATGTTCGTTAGACAAGGCGTGGTCCAATTGATAGGGCGCGCGGCAGTCGGGGCAGATGGCGGCTAGGGGACGGACGGTAATAATGTGTTTGATTTGATTGAGTGCCTGCATTTGCCAGTCCAGGCGGTCGGCCAACGCTTGAGTGGAAGTTGCCACTTTGGCCGGGCCAAGGTTGATGATGATTAAATGCGCATCCGCCAGATGCCAGAGGGCTTCGGGCTGGGCGGGTAGTTCGCTTGATCCCCAATAGATCAGATCGGCATCAAAGTCTTTGAGATTAAATGAATGCTGGTTGATGAGCTGCGGGGCTAGACGTTGGACTTGGGGCAGATTGAGGTGATGTTGGTCGGCTATTGATAGTAGGTGGTAGCTGTCTGACCCGTACATTTGCGCAAGCAGGCTGGCCAGTTGGGCGGCCGTGGCAGCGTCCATCTCGGAGAGCGCGATAACGCCGCCGCCTTCCATGAGCGTTTCATAAAGCGCGCGCTTGCTGGCCGGGTCAAAAATCAGGTCTTCTAGGCTGTTTTGATGCGCTTGAGACAATGGTTCTATGATATATGTTTTGGGTTTGGCGCTGGATGAGAGCTGCCAACCTGCCAGCACAGGCCAATGGTGGGGATTTTTGCCGGCATCGGCCAGGGCCGAAAGGAGAGACTCGGCGGACGGTCCGTTTAACTCAAACTCAGCCTCGCTATTGCTGAGACGGGCCGTTGCTTGATTGGGAGTCTGGCTGGTAATTATCAGATGGGACTGGCTTTTTTTTGCCAAGGTTAAAAGATTTTCTAACATCTTGACCGCCAGGCGTTTTGATTGGATTATTTCCATAGAATTTTGTTTATTATAACATATAATTATGGCTTGACCAATTCTTTGCCAAAATCCAAAAATGTGGTAGATTATAGAGAGCACGGCAAACGGATTTGCTAAGAGTTAAGTAATTGTTGACCTGAGTCCAATCATTAAAATAAATATAAATATGCTCCTACAAATACAAATTATTGCAAATATACAAATCCGTAGCTAAGTGTTTCGTATTATTTGTAGATTTGTAGCAATTTGTATTTGTAGGAGCAATTTTCATTCTTTAATTATAGGAGGCATTCCGAATTTCTTGTATCGGAAAGTTTTTAGATAGGTATTAACAAGTTTCTTATAATTACGGATTAATGAGACCTCCGTGTTCATGGAGGTAAATGCGATATAATATGAAAAGAGTAATAAACAGATTTTGGGGCTGGGTTTCTTCTCAGACTTCGCTGTGGTCAGTGGCCTTTGTAGCCTTTTTCCGTCCGGCTTATGCCAAATGGTATTTGGGCGTGGCCGGAGCTTTGGATTTGGCTTCCTGGGCCTTGGCTATTGTAATCAAATGGTATCTGGGCGACAAACAGGTGATTATGCATTCCAATATCCTGTTCGGTATCGACCGTATTGCTTCGGCCGGAGCGGTTTTCTGGCTGCCTGCTTTTGGTTTGATAATCATTGTGGCCAATATTATCTTGGCCTATTTGTTGTCGGGACGCAAAGAAGGCATTTTGCCTCATTTGTTGCTGGCCGGAGCAGTGGCGGTCAATCTGTTCGTCTTGATGGCCTTGGGCTCAATTTATCGCATCAATTATATTAATATCGGCAAATAATTATGACGGAATTTCAAATCATCAGGATCCTGGTCCTGTCTACCTTGGCCTTCGTCTTTACTATGGCCTGGACTCCGCTGTGGACCAAGTTTTTATACAAATATAAAATGGGCAAACAGATCCGCAATACGGGCGCAACGCCTGTCTTTAGCGCTTTGCACGCGGCCAAGAGCGGTACGCCGACGATGGGCGGAGTGTTGATTTGGGGCACGGTGCTTATTTTTTCTTTTTTGTTCTATTATTTGAGCCTTATTTTCCCTAAGACTGCTTTGGCTAATTTCAACTTTTTGTCTAGGCCGGAAACATATCTGCCTTTGGGCGCTTTGGTCGCTTCGGCCTTGGTCGGCTTGTTTGATGATTGGCTGGATGTGCGCGGCAAGGGGGTTAAGGGCGGCGGCGGATTGAATATCAAGCATCGTCTGCTTATTTATACGGCGATTGCGGCGATTGGCGCCTGGTGGTTCCATTACAAATTGCTGTGGGAGCACTTTAGCATTCCTTTTGTCGGTACCTTCCAATTGGGTCCATGGTATCTGTTGATTTTTATCTTTGTAATCGTGGCTACTAGTTTTTCGGTCAACGAATCAGACGGCCTTGATGGCTTGGCGGGCGGCGTCTTGCTGACTTGCTTCAGTTCTTATGCCGTCATCGGCTTTGTCTTGGGCCACTATCATTTGGCGGCGTTTTGCGGTGTGATTGTGGGGGCGTTGTTGGCTTTCTTGTGGTTTAATATAACACCGGCCCGTTTTTATCTGGGTGATACCGGGTCGATGAGCCTGGGCGTGACCTTGGGCGTGATAGCGATGCTGACTGATACGGCTATGATTCTGCCGGTGATCGGTTTGGTCTTTGTCATCGAGACATTGTCAGTTATTATCCAGTTGACCAGCAAAAAATTAAGGCATGGTAAAAAGGTTTTCTTGTCCGCGCCCATCCATCATCATTTGGAAGCAATCGGTTGGAGTGAGGCCAAGATAGTGATGCGTTTTTGGGTGATTGCCGGAGTATGCGGGGCCTTGGGACTGGCACTGTTTATCTTGGATAAGTTATATTAGCCTATGGGGTATTTGAAATCTAAGATCGGCTCGCCTGCCGGGTGGCTCAAAGGCGTTGATAGCTGGCTGTTGATTATTATCGGCTTGCTTTTAGCCTTCGGTCTAATGATGTTGGCCTCGGCCAGCTCGGTAGTGGCCTATGGCGCTACCGGTGATAGCTATTATTTTGTCAAAAGGCAGGCTCTGGCCATCTTGGTCGGATTGCCGCTTTTTTTTATTTTAGCCAAGTTTAATTACAAGCGTCTGCGCGATGTCAGCTTGGTGTTTTTGGTGATTAATGTTTTGATTTTAGTTTTTGTCTTGATCTTCGGCAAGAGCGTTAATGGCACTCGCGGCTGGATCGGGCTCTTTGGTTATAATTACCAGCCTAGCGAAACTTTGAAATTTGTTTATCTGACCTATCTGGCGGCTGTCTTTTCTGGCCGCAATCAGCCCAAAGAGGCTTTCCGTACTTTTATTATCAGCTTCGTGGTGGTTGGCTTGTTGATCGGGTTACAACCTGATATCGGCACTTTGTTTGTCTTGGCTGTCGCCTCGGTGGCTGTTTTGTTTGCGGCCAAGGTGCCATTAAAGTATCTCACGATTCTAATAACTTTAGGAGCGTTGGTTTTGGGCATTCTGGCTGTTGGATCTTCTCACCAGCGTGATCGTTTCCGCTGTCTGCTTGATTCGAACTACAGTCCTCGTGATAAATGTTATCAATTAAATCAATCTTTACTAGCTTTAGGCTCGGGCGGTTTCTTCGGCCGAGGCTTGGGCGAGAGCCGGCAAAAATTCTTGTATCTGCCCGAAGTGCAAAATGACTTTATTTTTGCTATAATAGGAGAAGAGATGGGCTTCTTATTTGCCGCCGGTGTCATAGTGCTTTATGCTTTGTTATTCTGGCGAGTGTATCTGATAGCGCAAGCCTCCAATGACCCCTTTGGCAAACTATTGGCTATCGGTTTTGTCTTTTGGATCTGCTTCCAGGCCTTGTTGAATATCGGCGGCATCGCGCGCGTTCTGCCGATGACGGGCGTGCCTCTGCCCTTTATCAGCTATGGCGGATCGTCGATGATCACGCTGTTGGCGGCGGCTGGGGTGCTGGTGAATATCAGCAGGGAAGGTTGACGCTAGCATTTATCCCAGGTACTCCCTGGGATCTCCCCACGTGGGGTTAATGAGTAATTGCATAAGGCGTGATGAGAGTCGCGATGATAAAATCTCGGAATCAAAAATATTTAAAATTCAATGCTTATGAAAAATTTAATTTTGCTGTTATCCATTTTTGCCATAACGCCTTTTTTTGCCCTCGCCAACGAGTCTTATGATTTCAATAGAGAAGATTGTAAGATTGCTCCGAATGGCAGCTCTTATAATTGTTTAACGGTAAAAGTAAATGACGCCCAAAGTGAAGTCACACAAAAACTATATTTTAATAACGTGCTCCAAAAAACCGTCGTGACATCGTGGGAGGATTATGGAAATAGGGCGGGCATTAATATGGGTTTGGGAGATTATAGCCAGGACTCTGCTAGATTTGTCTATAGAGAATACGATTTTAAAAAAAATTCTATACAAATATTTGTTAACAATAAATTATTAGGTAGTTTACCCATTAACGATTCATCGACGAACTCATGCGGGCCGAATATTACTTGGGACCAAAAACATTATTTTTATTGTGTGCCGGAGGCTGAGAGCAGTGAAATAAAAAAGGTGTACTTCGACGGACAGTTGTTGCCTTATAAAACAAAGGATTTTTTCCTTGAAAGTTTTAATTATGCAAATAGAAGTTACTTTGTTTATGCAGCCACAGATGGAAAAGGCAAGCAATTCATTGTTATTAATGGCAAAGCGTCTGATAATAAGTATGATAAGATTGATTATATTTATTTTGGTGACTTTAAAAAGAGTCTTGATTATGGATTCTGGGCAGAAAAAGACGGCAAAAGATTTTTTGTTTACAATGATAAAGAAGTATTGACTGATAAATTTGATGCAAAAGAATTTTTTAATCAAAGCGATCTTGATGATAGAATATTATGGCAGTTTCCTGTTATTTCAACTACTAACGCGATAAACAGAGCAGACTATAATACTCCGTCTATAAATTTCGACACCAAGACGGTAAACTTTAAAGTTTTTAATAATAATCAGATCAAGTATTATTCAAATAAAAAAGTTGTTAAGACGGTAAAAGATGTAAAAAGCCTAGACAAGAATAAATATTATTTTAATGATAAACCTTTGCAGGGTACATATGATTATAAGACTTGTGTGGTAAAATCTGATAACAAGGATTATTATTGTGTCGGCAGTAAGCCGGGAGATGAAACAAATGAAGGTTATAAATATCTTTTAACAAAGAACAAGGCTATCACTTTTGATGAATTGGCTGGAAAGTATCCAGCTGGTAAAGGCGCATATTATTGCCATTCGCGTTCTGAGATTTATAATTATAATAATGAGCTAGGAATACAATTTTCTTGCGACATAAAAGGTTCTAGGACGCCAGAAGCAGCGTTAATTTATGGTGACGAGCATGTTAATTTTGTTTATAATGGCAAAACTGTAGAAGTGGACAAAAGTAATTCTAATGCGAGCGCGAAGTTTTATTCGAATAATAACAAGATCGCGACTTTTTATTACGATACGCATATGTTGTATATAGATAATGTTCTTAAGGTAGAGAACGTAATTGCAGTTAGTTATAATTCTACGAAAAATGCGATATATTATCTCCAATCCGTCAATGGAACCAAGGTTATAAAAAATATGAAATTTTAATAATTGATATTGCGGAGGATTTAAGTATTTTAATGTTCAGAGAAGAAATACATATAGACTAATTTTTTGTTATCGGAAAGTTATTAGATAGATAGTTTATATTTCTTGGTATTATGTATCTAGGAGATCTCCTGGAGTACAGGGGATGAATACTTGGAGGACGAATATTAATTGATTGGAAAGTTTTTATAAAGATTGTACAATTTTCTTGTAGTTACATATCTGGGAGACCTCCGTGTTCACGGAGGTAAACTCAAAACACAATGAAAAAAGTTTTACTTACAGGAGGCGGAACACTCGGTTCGGTGGTGCCGTTGATTGCTTTGGCTGAGGAGCTGGGCAATCGTTGCCAGTATTATTGGCTGGGTACGGCCGAGGGGCCCGAGCGGGCGGTGGTGACGGATGCCGGCATCAGCTTCCAGGCGATTCGTGCCGGCAAGTTGCGGCGCTATTTGCATTGGCGCAATTTTGTCGATCCTTTTTTGAGTATGGCCGGCTTCGTGCAAGCTTGGCAGTTTTGCCGCAAGTGGAAGCCGGATCTGGTGGTTAGCGCCGGTGGGTTTGTGGCGGTGCCCGTCGTCTGGGCGGCCAAAATGTGTGGAGCCAAAGTATTGTTGTATCAATTGGATGTGCGTCCGGGATTGGCCAATCGGCTGTGTTTAAAAGCGGCGAACAAAGTAGCGGTCGTCTGGCCGCAAACCAAGGCCTTCTTTGGCGACAAGGCGGTTTTGGGTCGAGCTCAAGTGCGTCGAGCGTTGCATGTGCAGGCTAGACAGACGGATGCGGCGGGCTTCAAGCAGCAATTTAGCCTGCGCGTGGAGCTGCCTTTAGTCTTAGTGACTGGCGGCGGTACCGGCGCGCAAGGATTGAATAAATTATTGATAGAAACTTTGCCGGATCTGATTGGCAATTGCGTGGTGTTGCACGCCACAGGCAAAGGCCGCGGGTTATCAGGCCAGCCCGATACGCCCGACTATCGAGCAATAGACTTTTTATCTCAAGAACAGATGGCGCAGGCGTTAGCGGTTAGCGCTGTGGTGGTCAGCCGCGCCGGCATGGGCACGCTCAGCGAGCTGTCTTATTCGGCCAAGCCAGTTATCTTGGTGCCTTTGCCAGATTCACACCAAGAAGAAAATGCCGATCTGGTGGTCAAAGCTGAGGCGGCTATTTTAATCAAGCAAGGCAGCGACCCGCAAAAATTGGCTCAAGCGATTTTATTGTTTATCCGCAAGCAGCCCGACGCGCAAGAGTTGGGCGATAGACTAAAAAAACTGCTCTCCGGCGAGGAGGGCAGTAGTTTAACTAAATTAGCCTTGGATTTACTTCATGAAGGCTTGTAGTCTGGTAAAAACATCGATTAAAAGAGCTAGGCCGGAGGAGACGAATATAACAATATAGTTCCACTGAGCTTTGGATGATTGGAGGCTCTTGAGAGTATAGGATAACACTTCGCGATCTTCGATGCTGAGTGTTTTTTGTTTGTCAATTTTTTCGATTAGGCCGACCTGCTTGATCATTTCTAATCTTTTATTTTCGATATTGTAGCGATGAGCGAAATACCAGATAAAGCAGATGGTGCCGATATACCAGACTAGATCGGACCAGAAATGGCTAGGTAGCTTGTTGAGAAAAATCAAAATGCGATAGGCAATGGTGGCGACAACGCCGACCCAGAAAACCAGGTCGCGATAAAATTTAGAATGGGTTTGTGGTTGGATCATATATTTTTTTGTCATTATATCATACACGTAAATAATGGCCAAATGCCAAACCGCCTCTCTCTAAGTGTAATTACGCAAGGGGGTGATTAATAGCTAGGTGAAGTCGGGAAATAGGTATAAAGACGTGAAAAAACTCCATTTTTTGTTGTTTGTCGTTGTGATTTAGTTATTTTTACTATTAGTTGACTAAATGCTTTAAAATACATACAATATAGCGGTAAAAAATATGGATTTGAATAAAGTAAAACTAGCTTATTTTATCGGTATTAAGGGCGTCGGCATGACTATGTTGGCGGAGTTTTTGGCTAACCTGGGGGTCCAGATTGCCGGTTCTGATGTGGATGAGCCATTTATTACCGATGCTGTCATAGCTAAAATCGGCGCGCGTGTGAATATAGGCTTTAAGGCCGAAAACATTCCGGCTGATGCAGACTTGATTATCTATTCAACGGCTTATAATGATAATAATCCGGAAGTGGCTGCAGCCAAGGCTTCGGGCAGAATGACATTGACATATGCCGAGGCAATGGCCAAAGTTTTTAATTATCGCTATGGCATCGCGGTCTGCGGATCGCATGGCAAGACGACGGTGACTGCCTGGCTGGGCTATGTGTTGGACAAAGCGGGGCTCAAGCCGAGCGTGATGGTTGGGTCAACTGTACCGCAATTCGGCGGCGCCGGCCTCTATGGCGAATCTGATTATCTGGTGATTGAGGCTGATGAATACCAGAATAAATTGCAATATTTTGAACCCAAAGCGGTGTTGTTGAATAATATCGATTTTGATCATCCTGATTTCTATCCAGATTTGGCTAGCTACGAAGATGTTTTTGCAAAATTTGTGGCTAAGATACCGGTCAAGGGCTGGCTGGTAGCTAATTTTAGCGACCAGACTATAAAGCGAGTGGCTGTCGGCCTGAAATGCAGGGTGGTTAGCTATGGTTTGGCCGATAGCGGGGCCGATCTGGTGGCCAGCGAACTGGCAGTGCAGGCCGGCAAGCAGTATTTCCGCGTGACGATGAATGGCGACGATCTGGGAGTGTTTAATTGCCAGTTGGTCGGCCAGCATAATGTACTCAATGCCATGGCGGTGATTGCCGCTGCTTTGGAACTCGGCGTAGAGCTCTTGGCTTTGCGTCAGGCTTTGGCAGACTTTAGCGGGACAACCAGACGTTTGGAATTTCGCGGTGAATATCAAGGCGCGCGCCTCTATGATGATTATGCGCACCATCCGACCGAGATCAAGGCGACTATATCAGCTTTGCGTGACTTGTTTCCTGAGCGTAAACTAGTGGTCGTTTTTCATCCGCATACTTTTACCCGCACCAAGGCGCTTTTTGCCGATTTTGCCGCTGCTTTGAGCCTGGTAGACCGATTGGCTTTATTGGATATTTTCGGCTCCGCTCGCGAGCAACAGGGCGGAGTTTCCAGTACAGAGTTATTGGAAGCGGTGCATCGACTAAAGCCTGAACTGCCGGCCGAACTGGTATCGACGGTTGGCGAAGTGCCCGCATGGCTGAAGGCTAATCTGCAGGGCGGTGAAATTGTTGTCTTGATGGGCGCCGGCGATATCTTTCGAGCTGCTGACGCGGTATTAGCCGAATAATTTATGAATTGGATAGACAAAATAGAAAAAAATAAAAGTTTAAAAGAACTAACTACATGGAAAATCGGCGGACTAGCCGATTATTTTGCGTTAATCGAGTCAGTGGAGGAGCTGGAACAGGCGGCTGCCTGGGCCAAGAGCAAAGAATTACCGATCTTTATTTTGGGCGGCGGCAGTAATTTGTTGATCAGTGATGAAGGTTTTAGGGGGTTGGTATTAAAAATTGCCAATCGAGATTTAAGCATGGCTGGTAATAAACTAACCGTTGGGGCCGGTGTAAACTTGCAAGTTGCGGTTCAGGCGGCAATCGAAGCCGGTTTGGGCGGACTGGAATGGGCGCAAGGCATTCCTGGCTTGATTGGCGGAGCGGTGCGCGGCAATGCGAGCGCTTATGGCGGCGAAACGAAAGATTGCCTGGAGCGAGTATGTTTTTTTGATCTAAGCAGCGGTGAATGGCAAGAATTATCGGCTATTGAATGCCAGTTAACTTACCGCAGCAGCCTATTTAAACAAAATAATAATCTGGTTATCTGGCAAGCCGTTTTTGCATTGACGCCAGCCAAGACGGTTGAACTGCGAGCTAAGGCCCTGGCTATCGCGCTTAAAAGATTGGCCAGAGTGCCCAGTGAACCAAGCGCCGGTTCGGTTTTTCAAAATTTATTGATTGCCGAGCTGCCTCCGTCGGCTTCGGAGCTGATTGGCCGCTATAGCGAGCAGATTAAGGGCGGTAAATTGGCGTGCGGCTTAGTAATAGAAGAGCTGGGCTTTAAAGGCCGTGGTGTCGGCGGCGCGCTAGTGAGCCAGCGCCATGCCAATATAATTGTTAATGTGGGCCAAGCAACAGCCGCGGAGGTACTAGTATTGCTGGCGCAAATTAAGACGGCAGCTTTTGACCGTTATGGGCTGGAATTGATAGAGGAAGTTGAAAAGGTTGGCTTTTGATATTTGTTAAAACCTGTTATAATTATAGAGGCAAACTTAGAGGCCTCTATTTTTTGTGCAGAACGGGGTTGATTTTTTGCTTTCCGTGATAAGCTATAAACTCATATATATGTTTAAAAAGAAAAAGTTTTATTTAATTCTTGGACTATTGTTGTTGGCCGGAGTCGGTTATTGGCGCTGGCAGGTATCGCGCCAGCCAAAGATTGAATACAGCACGGCCAAAGTAATTAAGGGACAATTGGTCCAAACGGTATCTGAGACAGGGTCAGTGACGCCCTTAAATGAATTGCAATTGAACTTTCAATCATCGGGCAAGATTGCGTCTATCAATGTTAAGGTTGGCGATCAGATTAAAAAGGATCAACCTTTAGCCGCTTTAGACGCGGTTGATTTGCAAATCAGGCTTAATCAAGCCGAGGCTCAGCTAGCCGCTTCTCAAGCCAGCCTCAATAAGCTATTGGCGGGAGCAGCGGGTGTAGATTTGAATGTCAGTCAGGCGAGCGTTAATTCGGCTCAGGCTGCTGCTGATTCTGCCAAGGCCGATCTAGGGCAAGTGGACCAGACTACTCTGGAGGCGGTTAAGCAAGCGCAAAAGAATTTAGATGATTTAAGAGGCTTGGCCGGAGTGGTTACGCCGCTTGCGCAGTCAATTAATCAGGCGTCTACCAATCTGGATAATGCCAAAAGGACTTACCGACAAAACATTGATTCTTCTTTGTCTTCTTTGTTTACTGCGGTAAAAAATAAACTTCCTTTGGCTGATTCCGCTCTTGATTCTATCGATCGTGTGTTAACTGACCAGGATGCGCAGAATCTATTAAGCGTAAGGGATGCCCAGGCGTTATCTAATACTCGTAATGATTATAATTTGGCGCGGACACTGGCGGCCTCGGCAAAACTGGCTGCTTCATCTATGCAATCAGGCCAAGAGACCAGCGTTCGCCAAGTTTATGATACGGTTTATCCTGCTCTAAACACTACTTTTACAGCATTAAATGACTGTTTTAATGCATTGCAGGCTAGTATAGTCGGCGGAAACTTTAGCCAAACAGATTTGGATACTTTTAAAAATACAATTAGCGCTCAGATAACTGCCGTCAGTAACGCTGTCAGTTCTTTGGAAGCAGCTCATCAGAGTTTGGACAATGCGTCGCTGGCGTACACTACTAACGTTTCGGCAGCTCAAAATTCATTGGCTCAAGCCCAGGCTTCCTGGAATGATGCCCTTACAAAATCCTCCGATGCCCTGCATTCGGCGCAGTTGTCGCGTGAGCATCAATTATCTATCGGCCAGTCACAGGTCCAGGCGGCCTTTAAAGCCTTGCAAGTGGCTCAGGCTCAATATAATAAGCTGGTGGCAGCCGCGCGTCCCGAGGATGTAGACTTAGCTAGAGCCCAATTGCGCCAAAGCCAAGCAAGCTTGGATTTAATAAGAAACCAGCTGGCCAACAATCAGATTATCGCGCCTGTTGATGGCGTCATTACCGAAGTTAATTATAAAGTGGGCGAACAGACAGCCGTCGGCCAGCCAGCCTTTAAGATGATCGCCAAAGATGGCTATGAAGTTGAGATTGATGTGGCTGAAACCGATATCGCAAAGATCAAAGTCCATGATGTCGCCACTATTACCCTTGATGCCTACGGCGATAGCGTTAAATTGTCAGGCTCGGTGGTTTCGGTTGAGCCGGCTGCTACTATTATTCAAGGAGTTATCTATTACAAGGTCAAGATTGACTTTGTAGGAGGACAAGTCGCCATTAAGCCCAGTATGACCGCTACCGCCTCTATCGCTACCGCTTCTAAAGACAATGTCCTCTATGTGCCGGCGAGGGCTGTGTTGGATAATAACGGCCAGAAATACGTCCGTGTTTTAGCGAATGGAGCTGTTGTTGAAAAAAATGTAACCGTCGGCTTGTCCGGTGATGACGGATTATTGGAAATATTAACCGGATTGAATGAAGGCGAGGAGGCGGTGACTTTTGTTAAGAATAGCGCCACGGCCTCAGGCAAATAATATGTTATTAGAAATAAAAAATCTAACCAAGGACTATGGCGAGGAGGAGTTGATCACCCATGTCTTGAGGGGGGTTAGCTTTAAAGTTGAGGTAGGCGAATTTATCTCGATTATGGGCCCGTCCGGTTCCGGCAAGTCAACTCTGATGCATATCATGGGGTTTTTGGATAAGCCTACGACCGGAACTTATGTTTTTGAGGGCAAGGACGTTACCAAGCTAACCGATGATCAGTTGGCTTTGATGCGAAATCAAAAAATCGGTTTTGTCTTCCAATCCTTCAATTTATTGCCGCGTACTACGGTTCTCGAAAATGTCATGCTGCCGCTGGTCTATGCTCGGCAGAAAAAGGGCGATGCTCACAAGCGAGCCCTGGAGGTATTGGAGAGCGTCGGCCTATCGCATCGCTTGCATTATATGTCCAATCAGATTTCGGGCGGAGAAAAACAGCGTGTGGCTATCGCCCGCGCTTTGGTTAATAGTCCGGCGGTAATCTTTGCTGATGAGCCGACCGGCAATCTTGATTCAAAGTCGGGTATCCAAATTATGAAGATTCTGCAGGATTTAAACGAGTCGGGCAATACGATTATCTTGGTGACGCACGAAACTTCCACTTCGGAACACGCAAAGCGCATTATCAGCATCCGCGACGGCTTGATTGAAAGCGACTCCTTGGTTAAGACGCGTCGTTTTGCCAAGGCGGAAAATATTTTGAAATAAAAAAGCCCCGCATGCGGGGCTTAGCCTAAAGGATGTTAGGAAAGTCTTGTTTGAGTTTATCGATGATAATGCCGATTGTTTGATTGTCGAAGATAATCTTGCCATCTAACTTTTGGCGCCAGCTAACCATCAATTTTTTGTCCGGTGAACTTTTGAGCGAAGTCTCGTAGACTATATAATCGGTAATCTTGCCGATAGTTATCTGCTTGCATCTTTTGTCTGCGATAATTTTTTTAAAGTCGGTGATGGCAAATAAGTCGCGAGTGATAAATGGATAATCACCGGCCTGTAAGCCAAAGAGCAGTTCATAAGCAATGTTGTCTATCTCGATAGATAGCCGTGTCACATGATAACAGCTGCCGTCAAAATCGATGTTAGATAGCCAGCTTGGGTTCTTGAGAAGGCGATTGACTGAATCTTGAGCGGAGATGTAATTGAAATTAAATGAATCTTTAGTATTATCCACGGTTCCCTTTCTGTATATTAATGAACTAAAAGCATTTATTGATATAAAGCTAATTTATAGCATCTTTTAATAATAATGTCAAGTCTTACTTACATAACCGAAATTTCTAAGAATTCGTTGCTGTCTTTGGCCGAAAACAAGCGGCGGACTTTGTTGACCACTCTTGGCATAATTATTGGCGTTAGCTCGGTGATAGTCATTATGGCAATCGGGCTGAGCGCTCAGGGTTTGATCTTGGCCCAAGTCAACAAATTGGGCAGCAATTTGATAGGTATTATGCCGGGCAAATCAGAAGATAAAGGACCGCCGGCGACTGTGTTCGGCATAGTCATCACTACCTTGACTTACGAAGACGCGTTAGCCATTAAACAAGCCAATAATGTGCCGCACGTGGTTGACGTTTCCGCCAATGTTCGCGGCTCCGAGGTAGTCACTTGGCAAGCTAACCAGCTGACCGCCGATGTCTTTGGCACTAATGTCGGATATTTGCCGGTAGAAGGCGGCCAGGTCGCCGAGGGACGATTCTTTACCGATGACGAGGATAAGAGTGTTAGTCGAGTGGCAGTGTTAGGCTCGGCAGTTAAAAATGATTTGTTTGATGGCAATAATCCTATCGGCCGCAAGATTAAGATTGGCACCCAGACTTTTGAAGTGATCGGCGTTATGGAACAACGCGGCAAGGTGGCTTTTCAGGATTATGACAATTATATCTTTATACCTCTCAATACCATGCAGAAGTTGATTGCCGGCGTGCGTCACTTGGGTTTTATCCGGGTCAAGATAGATAAGCAAGAGAATGTTGCTGAGGCGATTGCTGATATTGGCGCTACTCTGCGCGAACGGCATGGCATCAAGGATATGAGCGGCGCCAATGATGACTTTACGGTGCGCGCGGCCGCCGAAGCTTTGGACGCGCTTACAACAGTCACCAACAGCCTGCGTTTCTTTCTGGCCGCTATGGCGGCTTTGTCTTTGGTGGTGGGCGGCATCGGCATTATGAATATTATGCTTATCCGCGTGGCTCAACGGACGCGCGAGATCGGCTTGCGCAAGGCTATCGGCGCAACCAATTCGGACATAGTCACCCAATTTTTAGTCGAGTCTATTTCTATTACCCTTTTGGGCGGATTGATTGGCATTGGATTCGGTGAATTTTTGGCTTGGCTGATCGCGCAGGTCGCGCAGGCGCTTGGTTATGATTGGCAGTTTATCGTCAGCCCTTGGTCGATAGTATTGGCGGTCGGCGTCTCGATGGCTATCGGTTTGATATTCGGCCTGTATCCGGCGCGCAAAGCCGGCCGTTTGAATCCGATTGAAGCATTAAGATACGAATGATATGCATAGGATTTCCGCCTTTAAAACGACATTCAGAATAATGCTGTCTAACAAAGTCAGAACGCTTTTGACGATGTTGGGCATCATTATCGGCATTGCCAGCATTATGATCGTCTATTCCACCGGAGAAGGCATCTTTGGCTTGGTCGTCGGCCAGGTTCAGTCTTTCGGCACTGATATTATTGAAACGGAAATCAAGGTGCCATCCAATAAAAAGGGCCAGGCAGGGGAGTCGCAATCGGCATCGGCTATTGCCAGCGGCGTGCAGATTACCACTTTGGTTATCAAAGACATGGAGGATGTGCGGAAGATAGCTAACGTCAAAAACGCTTATGGCGCTATTATGAGCCAGGAACAGGTTAGTTATCGCGCGGAGAACAGGCGGGCTTTTGTCTTGGGCACGACAGCCGGCTATATTGAGATTGATAAATCAACGATTGCCAGCGGCAGGTTTTTTACCGATGCCGAAGACAAGAATCTGAGCGAGGTGGCGGTGCTGGGCTTTAAAATGAAAGATAAATTATTCGGCGATGAGGATCCGATAGGCAAAACGATTACATTGCGCAAGCATAAGTTTACGGTGATCGGCGTCATGACAGAGCGAGGCGGCGGTATGTTCTTGGATTTTGATAATTATGTTTATGTGCCTCTGCGCACCTTGCAAAAGAAAGTGATGGGCTTGGATTATATGATGTATATGGTGCATCAGCTGAAGGATCCGGCCAAAGGGGAGGAGACGGCGGCCGAGGCAGCTTCTATCTTGCGCGTTAATCACAAGATTACAGATCCTAATCGCGATGATTTTCGCGTAGTTACCATGAGCGAGGCTTTGGGCAGCTTGAAAACTGTTTCTGACGCTATTACCTTGCTATTGCTGGGTATTGTCATTATCTCATTGATAGTGGGCGGCGTCGGCATTATGAATGTCATGTATGTGGTAGTGACAGAGCGCACCATGGAAATCGGCTTGCGCAAGGCAGTCGGCGCGACGGTTGGCGATATCTTGTGGGAGTTTTTAGTGGAATCGGTGGTTATTACGACCATCGGCGGGCTGATTGGCATTGTGGTAGGCATCGGTGTTTCGGCATTGGTCGCTTATTTTGCCCAGAGTTACGGTTTTGCCTGGTCGTTGGTTATCCCGGCCAAGGCCTATGTTGTTTCGATAGTCTTCTCCATGGTTTGCGGAGTATTTTTCGGACTCTATCCTGCGCGCAAAGCCGCCTTGCTCGATCCGATCGAGGCAATAAGAACTGAATAGTAATTTGTTATCATATATGTTTAAGAAAAAAAACAATCTGCTGCATCTATATACCGATGAATTGCGCAATGAAATCGGCGATCATCTTTTTTGGGAGCGGCGCAATCGCCGACAGTTGCGGCTAAAGTTTTTGTCATACTTGGTCTGGCTGCTAGTGGGCGGCATTCTGTTGATTGCGTTTAATCTGGCCGTCCTTTATCCCGGGGCGCGAGACGGCTATCGAGCCGCATTGGCCGCCAAGGGCGATTTGGCTGCCGCGCAAGCTTCGATTGCCAAAAATGATGAGGCCTCGGCTTTACAGCAACTTGAGGCAGCGACCAATGAACTGGAAACCGCAATCCGCAGCTTGAAAAAAATACAGTTCAGTCCGGTTGGCTGGCTCCCGATTGTCAGCCAGCGCCTATCGGACGCAGACAAATTGTTAGTAGCCGCTAAATTAACTGCGACCGCGGTCCATACGGCTTATCTTTCCGGCCAGCCATTGTTTCGATTGTTGCCCGGTTCCGCAAGTATAAATTTTGGCAAGATGACGGCTGATCAAAAAAAGGAAGTGCTGGCTAGCGTGGCTGCCGGCCAACAATTCTTGCCCGACCTTAAGGTTAATCTGACTTCGGCGCGTGATTTATTAAAGTCAATCGAAGACCCTGGTTTTTTCTTGTCTTACGGCCTAAGAATTGATGAATTGGCAGTGCGTCTTGACCAGGGCTTGGCAATGGTGCAGCAAGCGGAGCCTTATGCCTTGCTTTTGCCCGCTTTGGCCGGGCATGGTAAAAGCGCCAGTTATTTGCTGGTATTCGAGAATCGCCATGAGCTGAGGCCTACCGGCGGCTTTATCGGCAGCTTTGGGTTAGGCGTGGTAAACGAAGGCCAAATTGAGCGCATGGAGACAAAAGACGTCTACAAGCTGGATTGGCCGTCCAAAGAAAAATTCAACCAAGAGCCGCCGGCCCCGATCAAACAATATCTGGGCCAAGCCAAGTGGTTTTTCCGCGATGCCAATTGGAACCCCGATTGGCCTCTTACTGCGCAGAAGCTGGTTTCTTTTTATCAGCAAGAGAACGCCTTTGCGCCGACGCCTGACCAGCAAACCGAATTTGATTTTGTTATCGCTTTGACGCCGGACGTAATAGTTGATTTTATCAATCTGACCGGTCCGGTAATCATTAAGGGCCAGACTTATACCGGACAAAACTTTGTTGATCTATTGCAGCAGAACACGGAGGTGGATTATGAAAAATTCGGTTATGCTCGCGCTGATCGCAAGGCAGTGCTGGGCGAGATTGCCAAAGAGCTCCAAGGCAGAGTGTTGGCAAATTTGGATAAACTATGGCAAAGCAGCTTGAATATCCTGTCTGAAAATCTGGCCAAGAAAAATATGTTAGTGTGGGCCGATGATCCGAATGTTGCGGTGTATTTCGATCAACAAGGCTGGGATGGTGCCATGAAAGAAACAGACGGTGATTATGCTATGTTAGTGGACGCTAATTTACATGCTTTGAAAACCGACGCGGTTATTAGCCGGCAAATATCCTACAAGCTGACGGAAAGCACCGCCGGCTTAGTTGCTAAATTCGATGTTAATTATGCCCATAGCGGAACCAGCGATTGGAAAACCGGCGCATATCGCACTTATGCCAGGCTATACGTACCCAAGGGTTCGCAGCTAATTAATATGGCAGGAACTTCTAGCACCGTAGATATAGGCGAGGAAAATAATAAGACATATTTTGGTACATTTTTGTCAATAGAACCAGGCAAAATCGGGGGCTTGTCATTTGAGTACAAATTGCCCTATAATCTGAAGGATCGCTTGAGTGCAAAAGGCTATAGCCTGTGGCTGCAAAAACAGCCCGGCACTATAAGCGATCTGAGCATCGATTTGACTTTCTTGCGCCCAATCCGCCGTTTTGAGCCGGCAAGCTTGATTTCCAGCCAACAAGGCAGCCGGGTTTGGTGGAGAGAGAAAATAATGCAAGACAAATTTTATCAAGTAAACTTTTAACCATGTTTCCAAAACTGATTAAGCGCATCGGCATCGATCTTGGCACTACTTATACTTTGGTTTATGTACCTGGCCGCGGCATTATCATTAATGAACCCAGCGTTGTGGCCATATCAATGATTGATAAGAAGATCTTGGCTGTCGGTATCGAGGCCAAGGATATGTTGGGCCGTACGCCTGACAATATCATGGCTATCAAGCCGCTTAAGGATGGCGTAATCGCTGATTATCGTACAACTGAGGCTATGTTGAGATATTTTATCAATAAGGCTTTGGGCGGCATGCGCTTGTTTAGGCCCGAGGTCATGGTCGCCGTTCCGGCCGGCATCACTTCCACCGAACGGCGCGCGGTTATTGACGCTACGATTGCTGCCGGAGCCAAGGCTGCATATATCATTAAGGAGCCGGTAGCCGCGGCGGTCGGCGCTGACATTCCGATCGGTTCCGCATCCGGCCATATGATTGTCGATATCGGCGGAGGGACAGCGGAAATGGCAGTCTTATCATTGGGCGGTATCGTCACTTCAACCTCGGTTCGAGTCGGCGGCAACAAATTTGACGAAGCGATTGTTGATTTTGTCCGCCGCAAATACAATCTGGCTATCGGCGAGCGCACCAGCGAAGACATCAAGATTAATATCGGTTCGGCGCTGTATCTGGAAGACAAGCTGACTATGGAAATCAAGGGCCGCGACTTAGTGACAGGCTTGCCCCGCAATATCATCATCACTTCCGATGATGTGACTGATGCGCTGCAAGCGCCGCTGGAGGTGATTGTCGGTGCAATCAAGAAGATGCTGTCCGAGACTCCGCCCGAGCTGTCGGCGGATATCATGGGCAAAGGTATGGTGCTGTCGGGTGGCAGTTCATTGTTGCGCAATATTGATCAGCTAGTGTATCGAACTACCGATGTGCCGGTCTTTATCGCCGACGAAGCTTTGTTGTGCGTGGCTAAGGGCACAGGCATAACGTTGGATAATCTGCACAGCTATCAGCGGTCTTTGTTTGCTATCAAATAGTATGTATTTGTGGTATTTACCTCCTGTACTCCAGGAGGTCTCCCCACGAAGACTGAAAGAAGTATTATAGCAGAGCATGGTCAGAGTCGCGAAAAAATAAATATCGATATTCTTGTTCCGGAAATGCTGTAAACGATTATTTGTAAATTACACCTTACTACATATTTAGGAGATCTCCGGGAGTACCGGAGATAAATATCACATATGCTCATAGGCATCGATGCCAGCCGCGCTAACCGCAGCCATAAGACGGGAACAGAATGGTATAGCTACCATCTGATCCGCGAGTTGGCTAAGCTGGACAAAGACAATCAATATATCTTATATACCGACACGCCTCTGACCGGAGGCATGGCGGATTTAAACGAGGGCAACCGAGACGGCACGCCGCCGGTAGATGCCAAAGGTTTTCAGATTATAAAAAGTCCGCATCATAATTTTCGCGCTAAGGTGCTCAAGTGGTCGCATCGGTTTTTTTGGACTCAAGGACGCTTGTCGCTGGAGATGATCCGCCATGCGCCCGATGTTTTGTTTGTACCCGCCCATACTCTGCCTCTGATCCATCCTAAAAAATCTGTAGTTACTATCCATGATATCGGCTTTAAGCGCCAGGAAGGCCTTTATAATAAAGCGCGGTTAGGATACAAAGGACGATTTTTTGATAGCTTGGTTAAGGTGCTGACCGGCGGACGTTATCGCGCTACCCATCTGGATTATTTGGAATGGTCAACTTTGTTTGCGCTAGAACAAGCCGCTAAGGTGATCACTATCTCTGAGTTTTCTAAAAAAGAGATCATCGATGTTTATCAAGCAAAGCCAGAGAAGCTCGCGGTGGTATACAATGGTTATGATCAAGAAATATATCATCCGGTCACTGATGAAGGCTTAATCGTTGAAACATTAAATAAGTATGGCATTAGCCGGCCTTACGTATTTTACGTCGGCCGTTTGGAAAAAAAGAAAAATACGGCTCGCTTGATCGAGGCTTTTGCCTTGCTTAAAAACGAACACCAGTCATTGAACCACAAGCTGGTCTTGGTCGGCGATGCCAGCTTCGGCTATGACCAGATTCGCATGGTCGTGCATCAATATGGCATCAGCGATGATGTCATTCTAACCGGCTGGGTGGAAGAGGCGGACATGCCGGTTATCTTCTCGGCCGCTACCGCTTTTATTTTTCCGTCGCATTACGAAGGCTTTGGCATCCCTTTGTTGCAGGCAATGGCTTGCGGCACTCCGATTGTGGCTAGCTCCGCTGCCAGTATTCCGGAGATTGCCGGGGAGGCGGCTTGGTATTTTGACCCCACTAACACCGAAGAGATGGCCGAAAAGATTACCGACGTTATCCTGAGCCAGGACTTGCGCCAAGAGCTTTTGGACGCGGCCAAAGAGCAGATTAAGCAATTTAGCTGGCAACGGGCTGCCCGTGAGACTTTAACGGTACTGGAAAGCTTAAAATAAGGAATTACATCAATAATCCAGCCCAAAGGGCTGTTTTTTGTTCTAATCTAGGGCTTTTTTGGTCAAATCTATTGACTTTTTGTGCCGAATGTGATATAATATTACTTACTTAGAACCTTTACAATTAATATTTATCACTATTATAGGAGGCCGAAATGGCTAAAATTAAACTGTTACTCGTTGTTATCTGTCTAATGTTTGCCGGCAATTTGTTGGCGCAAAATTTGACCTTTCAATTTGTTCAATCCGCTTGTCCTGTAAATAGGACCGACCAAATTGTCTGGGCTGATGTCCGCATGAGCAATGATATGCCGCTTAAGGACCTCAAGTTTGATGTTAAATTGAGCTATACCCAGTGCACTGCAACAGGAACGCCAATACCGGCCAGAATGACTTTGGCTGATGGCAATACTAAAGATGAAACCAAGTGGTCAAAAGTGACAGACAAAGGCAATGGTATCAGCGAATTCCACTATTGGATGGAGCCGAACAACCCCCAGGATTATCTGACGGCCAGTGCGGTCGCCAGAAAGATCATGGAGTTCTACGTTAAATTCCAATCCAGCATTCCTGATTGCGGCAAGATGACTATCAGTTGCAGTAATTTCCGCGCTGTCGGCATCAATGGTCAAAGCCAGGAAGTTGCCATGACTGTGCCGAGTTTAGCCGAGATCATTATTAATTTCGGCGAATGCGCGCCGCCGCCTACACCGATAAATCTGTCTGCAGATGCCCAAGTAATACGCAACAGCCAGATTAACGAACTGGTAGTGCAGCTTGATTATCAGAGTGCCAATCAATTCAGTGAAATGTCTTTCGATTTAACGGCGCCTGTCAGTTGGACGGCTCCAAACTGTCTTTTTGTCAGTGAAGTCGGCAGTATAGGCTTGATTCAAGTCTCCAATAATATGTGGCGCGTCACCGTCAAGAAGGCGGTTGGCAATTTCTCGGCAAGTGATAGCTATAAACCCTGGTTGACCCTTAATTGGTCGTTCCCTCCGGCAGCTAGCGGAATTATTGAACTGACGTTTAATAATTTTTTAGCCAAGGATGTCGCAGGACTTTTGATGCCGGTAATGAAGGAATTAAAAAAAACTGTAGACCTTGGCGTGCTTTCGTCCAACCTTGAAACAGTTAAGTTCAGTTTGGATAAAGCGGCTAATTGGTTTAGTATGGATGGCTATAAGCCATTGGGTTATGGCGCTGTTACGCTGTTGCTGGAGATTGATAATCAATCAAAGCCGGTGCATAGCGTTACTTTCCGCTTGATTATTCCGATGTATTTGGACTTAAAACAGGCGTATGCGACTATCGAAGGCAAGAACGTCGCTGCTGTTTTTAAACAGTTGAGCAATACTACCGCCACTAGGACCTTGCAGGTTACTTTGACCAGCACGGCCGCCTCATGGCCGGTAAATCAAGCAGGGGAAACGAACAAGGAATTAGGCAGGCTAGTTTTTGGCTTTACGGATTTGCCGGCAGGGCCGGTTGTGTTCTCGGTATCCGAGATCGTATCTACCCAGCCTGACGGACAAGTGGTCAATCAGACTAAAGCCTTTGATTACGTGATTGATTTTTCTTCCGAATTTTATCGCTTTAAAAAAGGCGATAGCAACCATAACTTTGGTGATGGCGTTTTGAATCAGACCGACTTGAAGTTGTTGCAAGATTACGTCGGCGGACGATTCTCCGGAGCATCGCTGTACCAGAAGTGGGCATTTGATGTTGATGGAAACGGCGCAGCGAACGCTGATGATATTGCGGCTCTAATGAAACTGATGGGGATTAGCTCTGTCGATGAAGAGAGTCTGGCGAATCAATTGCTGTGGCCGAATCCGAGCCAAGGCATCGTTAATCTCCGTTTGGCAGAAACTGATCATAATCTTCGATTTGTCGTTTATGACTTGACGGGGAATATCGTATCGGATGTAGCTGTGGCAGCCGGACAAAACCAGTTGAGACTAAATCTTGTTAGCGGAGCGTATTATTGGCGCATAAGCGGATTACAGCCAAAGTTTGGTGTTGTCGTTATTGAATAATCAAAGTGAATTAAAACAAAGCCTCGTCGAAACAGACGAGGCTTTTATATTGACAATATCGCATAAATGTGATATATTAACATATCCCAATAAGGGGACAAAAGTTCTTTGATAATAAATGGCTAATATTTAAGCAATTATACACAATTTATCACAATTATAGGAGTTTTATCATGCGTAAAGGAATCTCAATTCTTACTGCTATCATCAGCTTGGTGCTGTTATTCGTTATCGGAACACCGGCAAAAGCCGACGTTGTCCTAACTGCTGCGCAAGGCGCTGCCGTTAGTCCGCAAAGTACCGGATTTGACATAAAAGTGTTGGTTAATAATCCGAGTTATGTGATTAGCGGAGCGTCAATGGTTATTGATTATAATGATTCACGAGGATTGAATTACAAATTAATCGGGGCCGGAGTTTCCGGAGATACGACTAAATCTGTATATTTAAGCCCTTTGGATACAACATCAACCAGGCATCAGATGCTGGTGAGTTATGTGGCAAAGACGCCTCTAACACCCGGCAGCGGTTCCAATTTTCTGGAATTACATTTCGTTTTAAGTGCCGGCAACCACTATGTGGCAGGAGAAATCTTGAATATTACTATTCGCAATATAGAAGTGGTAAACCAGGTAGCCGCCAAGATTCCGTCTACTGCCAGCATTGTTGTGCCGGTAGTCTTTGGCAATACGGCTCCGCCTGACCCTAGCTTCCGCATGTCGGTTGATCAGGCCTATAGCATTGGGCCGAATTCGCCGGAAATGATGCTGAGAGTTTGGATCGAGAATATCGTCGGTTTGATTTCCGAAATAGAAATGGATATCTCTTCCGATAGTAATGTGCCTTTGGCCTACGGCTTGTATGCGGCCGGAACTCGTTTCCGTCTCGGCACAAAGACAAACGGCAATAAATATCCGGATTCAACAGATGCAAAAGATGACTGGTGGACTTTCTTGGATTTTCCGGTTGTAACTGACTATCATCAGCAGGCACATCTTAAATTCCAGGTAGCTGTCGGGCCTTTAATCGGCGCCCAGCCGAAGTTTAATTTCTTGCAACTCTATTTCCATCTGATAAACGGACGGACCTTGAAGACCGGACAATCTATGGTGATACATATCAATAATATCAGGGTTAAGCTGGGTGATGGAAGCTATAATACTTCTTTGCCGGCAGTCGATGTGACTGTTATTTCCGGCGCCGCTACCGATGTTATTGATTATAATGCTAATCCATTAGCTGTTTCTTGTTGGCCTAATCCGGCTTCCAATGCTTTGAATGTAAATTTTGAAGCCTTTGGACCGACTGATGTCAGCTTGGCCGGTGAAAATGGCTCAAGTATTAATTTGCAAAATTGCTTGTTGGCAGGACCTCAACAGTTCAGTGCTAACCTTAGCGGCTTGAGCCCAGGCCATTATTTTCTGATCATTCAGGCTGGCTCCAGGCGCCAAACCGTGCCTCTGACAATTGTCAGGTAATCTCTTATCCCGTATCGATATAAATCGATGCGGGATTTTAATTTATCTCAAAGATTAAATATAAAATATCAAAAATCAAAAATATCGAGTCTTTCCCGAAGCAAGTCGGACTGTATTATTAAATATTATAGACAAAATAAATGTCCGTAGGACTCAATATCTTTGATTTTTGATATTTAATTTTTGATATTTAGTAATCTTTGGCTTTTTCGAGTATATTGTGTTAAAATTACTGCATAAACCTATGATTGCCAACCGGGGAAAATTTGGCTATTTTTTGTTATTGGCGGGGCTGTATGTCACCGCGATGGTTTTTGGCGTTTCAGCCTCTGCACAGTCGGTTTTAGTGCAATGCGCTAATGGTAAAATTTTTAGCAGCGAGACCAGCCGGGGGCAAAGCATAGAGCAAGCAATCGCCGCTTGGTCTACTTATCCGGGAGTATCTTTTGCCGAGCCGAATCCGGTTTATAAGGCCGCGGCTATTCCGACTGATTATTACATCAGTAATCAATGGTATCTCAAAAGGATCAAGGCGCCGCAGGCTTGGGACATAATTCGCGATGCGCCGGATGTGACTGTGGCGGTGATTGATTCAGGCGTGCAGATCAGCCATCCCGACCTCAAGGACAACTTGTGGGTTAACCAAGGTGAAATCCCGGGCAATGGCATTGATGACGACCGCAATGGCTATATCGATGATGTTAACGGCTATGATTTTGTCAACAAAACGGCAGACCCTTCGCCTAAGTTCCAGCCCGGTTTTACCGAAGACGGTGTGACTCATGGCACTGTGGTGGCGGGAGTCTTGGGCGCGGCCGGCAATAATACTTTGGGCGTAACTGGAGTGGCATGGCGCGTTAATATTATGGCTCTTAAAGTAATGGATGATCGAGGCGAAACGCGGGCAGACAAGGTTGTAGAAGCGATAAATTACGCAGTGAGAAACAAGGCAAATATCATCAACCTCAGTTTTATCGGGTCCGGTTATAGCAAGGCGCTGGAGGATGCTATCAGGCGCGCTTATGAGGCTGGCATCGTTGTTGTGGCTGCTGGCGGCAATGATTTGTCAGCGGGCCATGGGCAATTTCTAGATAACAAGCCGATGTATCCTGTTTGCATGGACGGCAAGCCGGGAGAAAATATGGTTATTGGCGTGGCGGCAACCAATGCCCTGGATGAAAAAACCAGTTTTTCCGGATATGGTAAAAAGTGTATCGATATCGCCGCGCCCGGCATGAGTATTTTTAGCACTACGGTATATTCTCCTCGCCATAAGATCGGAGAAAATTATTTCACTAAATATTACGATGGTTATTGGTCGGGCACTTCGTTGGCGGTACCGCAGGTATCAGGAGCGCTAGCGCTGATCATGCAGGCTAACCCTGGGCTTAGGGCCAAGGAAGCCGCAGACGTCTTGCTGTCTTCGGCTGACAATATTTATGGCGTCAATCAGCAGTATTATGCCCAGTTGGGCACCGGACGCTTGGATTTATTGAATGCGGTGGTGACTGCCAAAGCGCGCATCAGTCCATGGAAGGCAAACTTGTTGGTCGCGGATTATGATGTGTTAGGCATGGTTAAGGTTATTAGAAATAATGCCATAATTAATGAATTCCAGGCTTTTGCTACCGGCACGCCTTTGTCAATCGCCGGCGGCGATGTGGATGGCGATGGCCTGCCTGAAATCGTGGCAGCTTCGGCCTTGGATAATCGGCCGGAAATTAGAGTTTTTAGCCAACAAGGCAAGCTCAAGAAATCATGGCTGGCTTTTCCGTCTGCCTTTAAAGGCGGTATAAATCTCGCGGTTGCCGATGTTAATCAGGATGGCCAAGCCGAGATTATTGCCGCTGCCGGTCCCGGAGCGCAGCCGGAGGTTAAGATATATACTGCCCAAGGCAAATTGCTCAAAACATTCTTGGCCTACGATGCTAAATTCCGGGGCGGTGTAAAAATTGCCATAGGCGAATTATACGGAAATGCCGGCGTGCAGATAATAACAATCCCTGCGACCAATAGTCCGGCTCAAGTGAGGATCTTTAATGTGCAAGGGAAAATCCTGACTCAATTCTATGCCTATGATCAGAAAATTAGGGGCTCCTTTAATCTGGCCATTGCCGATGTGAGAGGCTTGGCTAGCCGAGAATCAGAAATTGTGGTGGCCGGAGGAAAAGGCCTGGAGCCGTATCTTAAATTCTTTAGTCCTTCCGGCCGATTGGTGCGCCGCTTTGCCGCTTATAATACAAAGTTCTTAGGCGGAGTAAATGTAGCTGCCGGAGACTTGGATAATGACGGCCTGGATGAAGTGGTGACAGGTCCCGAAATAAGCGGTACGCCTAATGTCGCTTGGTACAAAGTTAGCGGGCGTCTCTTGACCACCTCTTTTGTCGCAAAAAAAGAAAATAAAAACGGCGTTAACGTCGCCGTCTTCTATAGTAAATAATTATCATATGGGCAGCAAATTAATTTTTGACAAAAAGAATATCTTGGTATTAGGGGGAGCCGGATTTATAGGCTCTCATCTGATGGATTTCTTGGTTAAAGAAAGCAAGATTATCTGCATTGATAACTTTTCCAGCGGCAGCGAACGCAATATCGATCATCTGCTGTCTAATTCTAATTTTCGCTTTATCAAGCACGATATGGCGCTACCCATAATCTTGGAAGATTATAGCGAGCTTGCTGACTTTAAAGTTGAATTCCAGGGAATCCAAGAAATTTATAATCTGGCTTGCCCGACTTCGCCGAAAGACTTTGCCAAGAATCGGCTAGCTAATGTGCTGGCTAATTCTTATGTAGTCAAGAATGGCCTTGATCTTGCCTTGCGTTATCAAGCGAAGTATCTGCATTTTTCTTCTTCGGTGGTATATGGACAACGATCTTCCAACGAAAAAAGGGTCATGGAGAGCGAAGAGGGCGCGGTAGATCAGCTATCTGACCGCGCGTCTTATGACGAAGGCAAGCGCTTTGCCGAAACGATGATTAAGACTTATCATGATATTTTTGAAATTGACGCTAAGATTGCACGAATTTTTCGTATTTATGGCCCGCGCATGCCCTTGGAGGAGGGGCATATGATTCCCGATTTTATTACAAATGCCATGGATAACAAGGATTTGTTCATTTATGGCGATGCCAATTTTTCGACCAGCTTGTGTTATATTGACGATTGTATCAGCGGTGTGGTAAAACTGATGTCCAGTGATTTGTTCGGTCCGGTCAATATCGGCTCTGACATTGACATCAAGATTATTGATGTAGCCAACAAGATTATTGCCGATACCGGCTCAAGCTCGCAGGTTGTGTTGGCTGATCCATTATTATTCATGACACCGCTAGCTTTGCCGGATATTACCTTGGCGCGAGAGGCCTTAACCTGGATGCCGCTGGTCACCGTAGAAAATGGCTTGCGCAAGACTATCAAGGATTTGGAGGCGAATCGCGGCGTGAAAGGAATGGAGGTTTAGATATTAAATTATGAAGGTTTACGTAGTTATCGCCGCCTATAACGAAGAAGAAAATATTGCCGCAGTGGTGCGGTCAGTTTTGGCTGTGGCGGACAAGGTGGTGGTGGTAGATGATTGCAGCCATGATCGCACAGGCCGGGCTGCCAGTGAGGCCGGAGCCGAGGTATTGTCTTTTGTCGTTAATCGCGGACAAGGCGCGGCGTTGCGCGCCGGCACTCGCTGGGCCTTGGCGGATGGCGCCGATGTGATTGTGCATTTTGATGCCGACGGCCAGTTTCGCGCCGAAGATATTCCGCTATCAGTCGAACCGATTGTTGCCGGCCGAGCCGAGGTGGTCTTGGGTTCACGTTTTTTAAATGCCGCCACTAAGATGCCAAATACAAAACGTTATTTGATTATGCCCTTGGCGCGGTTTATCAATGAGCTTGCCGGAGGCATCCGCCTCACTGATCCGCAGTCCGGTTTCCGCGTCATGTCGGCTGCGACGGCTAGCCGGCTGGAATGGCGCCAAGACCGCATGGCCCATTGCACCGAAATACTGGCATTGATTTCTGAACATCAATTCAAAGTCGAAGAAGTGCCCATCACAGTGCTGTATCATGGTTATGGCCAGCGCATGGCGGATGGCTATAAGATTGTTTTTGATTTAATTCTTAAGCGCTTGCTGAGTTAGGCAAGTGATTTTTATCAATATGTATCAGCTCATAATCGCCTTGCTCTTGATTGCATTTTTTTTGGGCAAATTATTCTGGCAAAAAAAGCAAAGCCATATCTCAATGGGTGAGTTTTATTTTTGGCTGATATTCTGGCTGGGGTCTTTGGCCTTGGTTTTTGGCTTAAAGCAGCTTGATGCTTTTGTCCGTTGGCTGGGATTTTCCGCTTCGGGCATCCAGGTGTTGTTGTATCTGGGGGTTGCTGTTTTATTTTATTTGATTTTCCGTTTGCGCCTTAGATTGGAAAGAATGGAAGAAAACATCACCAAGATGGTTGAATCGATGGCTCTGGCGGAGAAAGAAAAACCTCGCTCCTAACAAGAAGCGTTAAATATCATTATGAAGATAGCTCAGATTGTTTCTACATTTCCTCCATACAAAGGCGGCATGGGCAATGTGGCCTATCATTTTGCTTGGTCATTAGCCAGCTTTAAGCATCAGATCAGCGTCTTGACTCCGCTGTATGGCAATGAGGCAGCCAAGAAGCAAGAAGCTCTATTGCCTAATTTGGAAGTGCGCCGCCTAAAGCCTGTTTTTTCTTTTGGCAACGCGGCGATTATGTCCGATTTATTCAAGCAACTAAAGGGAGCCGAAATAATCCATTTGCATTACCCGTTCTATGGCTGCGCTTTTTTGATTGCCGCCTATCGCCGAATTATTGATCGGCGATGCCGTTTATTAGTGCATTATCATATGGATACGCGCGCCCAGGGATGGAAGGGCTTGGTTTTTAAAACCTATCGTTATTTGTTGGCCCCTTGGGTGTTCCGCTGCGCCGATGCTATCACTTGCGCTTCGCTCGATTATGTTAAGCATGGGGATATGGCCGGCTTTTACGCCAAGCATGCTGCTAAGTTTGTCCAAGTGCCTTTTGGCGTAGATGCCGATAAATTCCATCCCGGAGAAAATCAGCAGAAGCAAATTTTGTTTGTCGGCGGTCTTGATAAGGCGCATTATTTTAAGGGCTTGGATATTTTACTGGAAGCTTTTGCCGGTTTGTCCGGACCCATGATTGACTATCGCTTGGTTATCGTGGGCCATGGTGATTTGTTGCCGGTCTATCGAGAGATGGCGGTTAAGCTGGGTGTGGCCGAGCGGGTAGACTTCCGCGATCAAGTGAATGATGCTCAGTTGGCTGAAGTCTATCGCGAATCCAGTTTTTTGGTTTTGCCTTCGATCAATCGCAATGAAGCCTTTGGCTTAGTATTGCTGGAGGCGATGGCTTCTGGCCTGCCGGTTATTGCCTCAAACTTGCCCGGAGTGCGCTCGGTCTTCCGCAATGGGCAGCATGGCTATCTGGTGCGCCCCGGCGATACTGATGATCTAGGCAAAAAAATCTGGCAGTTGGCAGCTAATGATCAGCAGTACCAAATGATGCGCACGGCGGCCAGAGAATTGGTTTTAGAGCGTTATACTTGGCAAAAGGCGGCTGAGCGGCTGAATGAATTGTATTTTCGGATTAGGTTTGCGCCGGAGAAACGCTCCTGAATTTATCCCCTGTACTCCAGGGGATCTCATCAAGCAGGACGGTCATCAAATACAGTCAGATATTTAATATGCGATCCTGGCAAAGAAATGAAGTATTATATTTCAGAACATAAAGAGTAGCGTTTTGCGCGTACAAAATAAATATGAAGAAATTCGAAATAATAAATAATCTTGAAAAAATAAATAACAAAGGTAGATTTGACGAACTTTTGAGTTTTATAGGATCTTTATTCGGTGGATATTGGTTCTGGAACATGACTTTGATTAATAAATTAAAATTTCTATTTTACGTCCTCGTTGGCGTTTTGGCAGGTATAGCATTTTTTACTTTATTAGTTAGAATGTTTATTAAATAAGTTTTTTACATCACTATGAGATCTTTATGAATATAGAGATGTGTATTTATAAAAATTTTTTAAAATAAGACGAATATTCATGGTGTGTGAGCGCACATATACGATTTAATTTAATTAGACGTTTTATACTTACTTAGGAGATCTCCGTGTTCACGGAGATAAATACTTGATGAAAATATTCTTCATCCACAATCTATACTTCCCCCAAGAGCGGGGTGGCGCCGAAAAATATGTGCGGCGTCTGGCGTCTGAAGCAACAGCAGCCGGACATCAGGCGCTTATTATCACCACTGCCGAGGCAGACCGGCAATGGGAGGTTGATGGCCTGCCGGTTTTCGGTTTGGCTAGCGATTTTGCGGCGATTGGCGATCGGCCGATGCTGAGGCGTTATGTTTGGCAGTTGGCAAATCTGAGAGGCAAGCGACGAGCGGAAAAATTGCAACAGATTTTGGCGCGTGAGCAGCCTGATTTGGTTGTAACTTGCAATATGATTGGTCTGGGTATGGCTTGCTTAGAGATTGCGGCCAAGTATCGTCATGTCCATATCTTACATGATGTGCAATTGCTATACCCTAGCGGGCTGGTGCAGTTTGGTTTAGAGCGCCGAGTGGATGCTTGGATTTTTAAAATATATCGCGCTTGGTTGCGTCCTAGTTTAGCTAAGGTAAAAAAAGTTGTTTCGCCGTCATTGTGGTTGTTGGATTGGCATCGTCAGCGCGGTCTATTTGCCAAGGCGGAGTGTAAGGTCTTAGCCAATCCACAGCCGAATCTAAAGGCTGGCGTGCGACCTGCGATAAGGGCAGATAGACCATTTCGCTTGTTATTCGTAGGACAATTAGAAAAACACAAAGGTCTAAAGGTTCTAGTTGAGGCATATCGCTTGCTGGATAAACAAAAGTTCACGCTAACTATTGCCGGAGATGGATCTTTGGCTAAATGGCTATCGGAACAGACCTTTGAGGGCTTGACTGTTTTGGGCCGGCAGACTTCCGAAGAAGTCAGCAATCTGATGTCTAGATCTGATTGTTTGATTGTGCCTAGTTTGGTTTGGGAAAACGCGCCTTTGGTATTAAGCGAGGCATTAGCTTGCGGCTTGCCAGCTATTGGCAGTGATTTTGGCGGCATCGCCGAGATGATTGATGATGACGAGCTACGATTCATGCCAGGGGATGCAATCAGTCTAGCGGATAAAATAAAACGGCTTGCCCGCCAGACGGAGTCGTCGAGGCAGGCCAGCCGTTCTAATCTTGCGTCTGAACCGAAAGCTATTTGGGGAGCCACGGATTATTTAAAGGCGCTATTGGCGTTTGCATTTGATGTTGATAAATAAAGATAACGCTGCCGTCTCGCTGCTCAACGCGATCGGCGTCCACGCGGGCTAAACGGCCAATTTTGTCCGAACCCCACCAATAATTATTGACTACATAATAGACGCGGTTGACGCCCGCTAGCTCCATCGCCCGTTCGGCAATCGCCCGTTCGGGTTTTTTGTTCATCGCCAAGAAAAATTGGTAGAGCGGGCCGCCGGTTGGTATCGGATAATAGAACAAATCATTTTGGTAATATTTGGCAAAGCCGAATTGTTTGAGCGAGGCTGCGCTAACTTGCTGGTTGGCTAATACGATATAGTCGGTGTTTCGGGCATCTTGGTTGATCCAGTTAACTGTATCGATATCTTGCTGGCTGACCGAAAATCCGCGGCTATTCTGCCAGTTGTCTTGGCGCGGATAAGCCAGATATAGGTTGCAACCGATAAGCGCTAGGGCCAGCAAGCCCCAACCCAGCTTGAGCCAGTCGGTGTTTTTAAGCAGCTGCCAGCGTTTGGCAAATTCATAGAAAAGGATAATGGCGAGCGGCGCTGCAGTAATGCCGGCCATGGTCAAGAGGCGGGCAGCATAATTGCCGCGTTCGTAATCGATTAAATAGCCGAAGCTGAGAGCATTAGTAAAGATATAGGCAAGCAGCAAGGCGGCGGCTTGGCTGGCTAGGATTAAATAAGCCGGCCAATCGACGCGGCGTCCTTTGGAAGCCAGAAAGAATAGACCGGCTAAGGCAAGCAACCCGAGCAGCCAGCCGTTGTTAAAGCCTGCCAGATAGACAAAGTTGAGCAGCCAGTTTTCTTGGTTGGGCAAGATGGGATAGCTGATAGAAAAGCTGGAGCTGAGATTGGCCATAAATTGGATCCAACTAAAATGATCGCGTTCTAGCCAGTAAAAGGCCAGGGGGATTATAGTGGCGGTGGAGGCAAAGATGGCGGCATAAAAAGGTTCGCTGTTTTTGAGTTTAGTCTGGCGCAGCCAAAAGGCTACAACGGTTAATAGTGCAGGAAGGCCGGCAATCGGTTGAACAACCAAAGCGGCCAAGGCGGCTAGAAAGGCCAAAAACCATTCATCTTTTTTGGCAGCAGTCATAGCAAGGAGTAAGGAGACGGCAGCTAAGACAAAGGCTAGATTTTGGGGCGTAGTTATGGTTAAGGCGGAAAAACCTAAAGCCAAGACAGTTAAGGAGATAAGCCTGAATGATCGGACATCGGCAAACATCTTGCCGGCGGCATTCTCTAGGGCTGATGGTAAGAGCCAAGCGGCGGTTAGAGGCACCAGCAGAGCGTCGGCAAGGGCAATGGGAATAAAAAATAATTTGTTTGCCAGCACTTCCAAGGCGTATTGGCCCGCGTAGTAGAGAGTCTTGGGTGAGACGAAGCCGTGTTCGGCGATATAGCGGGCGGCAGCTTGGTGGATAAAGGGGTCAAAGCCTTGGCCCAAGCGGTAGACGATGATAGCGACGGAAAAAGAAAAAAGGTAATGCAGCTTGACTTGGGTCCGCCAAGCCCAGCTGCCACGCCAAGCGGCGCGCGCTACCAAAGCGGTGGCCGCCAGGTAAAGAGGGAAAAAATAGCCGGAAACTTGTTGCCAAGGCGAGATGATGCTGGCGCTGGTCTGCCCGCGATATAATAACCATAATCCGCCAGTCCAGAGGATTAGTAAGAGCAAAAGATATTGGCGTTCGGCTTTGGGCGGCCAACTGAATTTTGGTTTTTCGGGGTGCCAATCGAATTTGACGGCAAAAAGCCAAATAAGGCCCAAGATTAGGGCTAGGCTGATTAAGATGCCACCCCAATTTAGCCGATAGGCCAGGTAAACAGCCCCGCCGATGATAATCGTCAGATAAAAGAGGCTTTGGCCCAGTTTTTGGTTGTTAGTTTCTTCCGTATTCATAATTTGGACATTATAGCTATTTTAAGCCAAATGTAAAGAATAGGCCTAATCTATTGAGTGGGACTTTTGCTAGGCGCGGCTAGCCGTGGTATAATATGATAAGTTCGTCCAACTATAATATAAATATTAAAACAATGAGATCTATCAAATTTTTAGTGATAAGCCTGGCCACCGCAGGTTTGTTTTTGTTTGGTTCAGCGGCAAGAGCAGCCGACGATACTATCATAGCGGTTTATGATCAGACAAAGCAGTTTACTTTGTATACGATCAGCGAGACGTCCAAGGTAATTGTCTTGCCGACGCCGACTAAGCCGGTGTATGGCGAAGTTAAATCGCCCGATGCCGATACTGTAAATGTTATGAGCGGCAAAGACGTCAAGATTTTAACCAGCCTAGAATTCAAGGCTTGGTTGAGTGCCAATAACCGCAGCGCCGTCGATTTTAATATCAAAGATGTTGATTCTTTGTATAATCAGAATTGGTACTTTACTGTTATTACAGATAAAAGCGCAATCAACGGAGCCAATGCATTTTTACAGAAAGCGCAGGCGATTGACGCCAGTATTTCTAAGGATAATATCGTAGTGAAGCTGAGCGATGTTTTGGTTAACCTGTATTTGACCAAGGACTACGACACCTATCAGAAATGGCGCGGGTTTTTTCAAGAATTATTAAGCGCTCCGTTAATCGCAAATGATTTGTATACCAGCGCTAGATTAAAAACAGTTTTAGCCGGGACCGCGTTGCCCGTGTCGCAAACAGATTTTTTAGCGGCGTTACAGGGCACGGCTAAGCAATTCCAGATTCCTGCTGCTACCACCGAACAGAATCTGGCCGATGCCAAGGCGGAAATACAGGTTTATTTGACTCTGGCTATTTTTAATGAGGACCAAGCTAATCAGCTGGGCAGGTTTATTGCTTCGGGCGTGACAGGCTACAGCTCCGAGCTTAGCTTGAATGATTTGAATAAGATGTTCGTCGATCAGATTTATCAAGCGGCTGAAGCAGATAATTTTGTCGCTTTCAGAAAGCTGTATCTGCCGATGACGGCTGTAGCGAGAAGTTTTAGCCCAAAATATTGGGGTGACAATGACTTTAAAAACGCTTTTACTGATGCTAAAGACCAGGCCAATGGCCAAACTCTGGAGCAATTCGAACAGGACCTGATGTCGTCTATGAGCATCGAGTCGATGGCACAGGCTATTTTGGATAGTTATAATCTTATTATCCGGAACTCATCAAATTATTTATTTTTCCGTTTGGATTTTATTACCGACAAGCCGGTCTATAATTATAACGGCGATGCGGATTTTATGATTGACGCTAAAAATTATTATCAAGGCGAAGACAAGCTGATAGGAGAATATAAAAGTACCTTTGATTATGCCGAAGGGTTTAAGCTTATGAATCCTGACTTGAAAGACATAATCACCGGCTATGTATGGTCAGGCTTTTCCGGTAGCCCGTTTTTTAAATCGCCGTATTTATTTATTCCGCTTGATACAAAAACTGTTTCCGATTTATCCGCCAAAGAGAGAGACGGACGTCGCGTTAGTAATGTCAAGCAAATTATGATTGCTTTAGAAATGTATTACAATGATGCCGGGAGATATCCGGAGAGTATTAAGACAAGCGGCCCTATAGCATATAATGGCGTTACTTTTATAGCAAAGGTGCCGGCTAATCCTACTCCGGGCGGTAAGGAATATACGTATCAAGTCTGCGGTAATGGCGAGACTTATCGCCTGGCTTATGCTACAGAAGGAGAGACCGGCAATTTAAAAGCGGGGACGCATATCGGCACTCCTGCCAGTATAGACGACCATAAATTGGCAGAATGTAAAACCAAAAATTATTTGCCCGAAAAACCAAAAACCGCCTCATGCGTGGATAGCGATGGCGGGAAAAATATTTATGTGAAAGGTTCAGCTCTCGTGCCTCTGGCCAACGGCGGATCGGACGAAATTTTCGATGTCTGTTACGGTCAGCAAGTATTAGAAAACTATTGCGACGGGTCGACAGCTAAGAGCGAAAAAATTGCTTGCCCAAGCGGCTGTAATGACGGCGCTTGCATTAAAACTTGTGATGATACTGATGGCGGCAGAAATTATTTTAAAGCTGGGGCCGTCGGTCTTTTGGTTAATGGTAGCGCTACGACATATTGGGACTATTGCGATGGCCAGAGTATAGTAGAAAATTATTGTTCGGGATCAGAGGCTAAAAAAGAAACAGTAAAGTGTGTAAATGGCTGCCGTGATAGTGTTTGCTTGCCGGCAGCAGCGCCAAAAAGTTTTTCTGAAAAAAATGCCGGCAAGATATTTTTGCAGGTCGAGAGCAAAGGCGAGGCTTGGTATATCAATCCCAAGGATCTCAAACGTTATTATCTCAAGGATGGCGAAGCGGCCTATCAGGCCTTGCGCCAATTAAGCGTCGGCATCAGCAATGCTAATCTGGCCAGGATTCCGGTCGGCTTGGATAGCCGCTTTGCGGGCGCCGATGACGACGCTGACGGTGTGGATAACCAGACCGAAGCGGCCTTGGGCACCGATCCGCAAAAAGCGGATAGCGACGGCGACGGCTATAGCGATAGCCAAGAATTGAAAAATAATTTCAATCCGATCGGCGCTGGCAGTATGCCAGTCGATAACATCTTCGCTTCCAAAATGGAAGGCAAGATACTGTTGCAAGTCGAGAGCAAGGGAGAAGCTTGGTATGTGTATCAAGGAAAACGTTATTATTTGGCTGATGGCGCGGCAGCATATAAAATCATGCGTTACTTATCAACCGGTGTTACGAATCTGAATTTGGAAAAAGTGCCGGCGGCAGAGTTGGCCGCTCCGGCGCAATAAAAATTATTAAAAAGTACAACAGCAAAAATAATTATCGGCAAAACATTTTCATACTTTTTAATTTGTGCTATAATGCAGATAGTGAATGAATTAATTCATTCAAAATAATAAATAATCTATGCCTATCAAAAAGGGAGGTAAGAGACCCGCTGCCAAAAAAGCGGCTCCGAAAAAAGCGGCAAAAAAGGTTGCCGTCAAGAAAGTAGTGAAGAAAGCAGCCCCTAAGAAAGCTGTGAAGAAAGCAGCTCCTAAGAAAGCTGTAAAGAAAGCGGCTCCTAAGAAGAAGGTCGCTCACAAGAAAACTGCCAAGAAGAAATAAGAAAAACCTCCGGCGTTAAGTCGGAGGTTTTTTTATTTTGCTTTTATTTTAGCAAATATTTTGCTTGCGTCAGCGAGGCAGGGCTAACTCGGTGGCAATTTTTTGCTCAAGGATGTTGATGATGGCAGTGGCGCCAAGGCGGATTTCTTCCAGGAGATTTCCTGAGAAATGAATTTTCAAATTTATTTTACTGGACGATTTACGGATTTTTTTTTCAACAATAATGATATTTAATTGTCTTAAATCATAAGCTGTTTCTAGCTCAATCGGTTGTTCTAGAATTTGTTTCAGAGCGTCGATATGTTCGCGCCGGGCTGTGGATATCTCTGATATTAAAAAACCGCGATTGCTGAGATTAAATGATTCATGCCTAATGATTAGACAGAGAGATCCGTCGTCGTAATGAAATTCATGGGTGATGGTTTTCAAGTATCCTCCGAGTTTTATAATTAAAAGAACAAGAGTTGATTATTGCATATATTTTCATTCTTGTCAATGTGTTTTGAGCTTGGGGAAAAATAAAAAACCAGCAATTGCGTATCAATCGTACGGGCTGACTAGGCAATTTGATCGATATGCGATATTATGTAAGCTATGATGAAGCTTATTAAACGAATTAAAGTTTCGCTCAAGCGCTTGTTTTCTATCAAAGATACGCCGTCAAATTTAGCCGGCGGAGCCGCGGTCGGTTTATTTTTTGCTATTATGCCCGGAGAGGGGGTTTTTACTTCCTTGATTATAGCGACGCTGTTCAAATTAAATCGCATGACGACTCTGATATCAGTGGGCGCAACCAATACTTGGAGCACCTTGGCATTAGCTCCACTGGCAGCGATTATTGGAGCGAGAATCTTCCATCTGGATGCTGCCGGCATTATCAATGATTTTCAGGCGGTTTACGCCAGCCGCCAATGGCTAGATATCAGCCGCCTGCTAATCTTTGAGCTGGCATGGCCGTTGTTGGTAGGATTTTTAGCGGTTAGCGCGGCATGCTCTCTTATGTGTTATTTGGTGGTTTATACCTTAGCCAATAAAAGAAATAATTAATATTATGATTATATGACAAAAATTTTTGCTTTGTTTGCTTGTTCGACTTTTCTATTAGCCGGCTGCGGGGCTGTTCCGGCGGTTGTGCCCACTACTTCACCAAGCGCTGCTCCTGGTTCTGCAAGCAGCGGCAGCTACACTGCGGCTGATGTCGCGAAGCATGCCAGCGCTGCTGATTGCTGGCAGATTATCGATGCTAAGGTCTATAACGTAACGAGCTATATTGATTCTCATCCGGGCGGTCCGGCTATCATCAAGGGCTGCGGCGTAGATGCTTCGTCTTTGTTCCATAGCGTGGGCAAGCATGCCAGCGCGGCAACTGCCGCTGCCATGGCTACCTACTATATCGGAACATTAAAGTAACTTCTTTTAGCAACAACAGCCTGGTTAACGGGCTGTTGTTTTGTTTAGCTCGCCTGGCCTTTGGGCATAAAGAATTATCCTTGCTTTTTTTATACAATTGTATTATGATATCGCCAGTTCATTAATTAAATCAAGGAGTAGAAATGAGTCTTGTTGATACAATTTTTTTTTGGCTCGTCACTTATCCGATGTGCGTATTTTTGGGGACTTTGTTCCGAATCGGAGAATGGTGCGGGGGCGTTGAGATCAGGGGCAAAGACAGGATTCCGAGCGACAAAAAAGGTTTGATTGTCATATGCAACCATCCTTCTTTGTGGGAGCCGATTTTACTCGGGTACCTTTTCTATCCCAATTTTGTGCGCCATCCGAGCCAATTGCCTTTAGGCACTCCCGACGGCAATAACTATTACAAAAAATTGCGTTGGCTGTTTTTGCGGCCGATATTCCTGCCGATTGATCGGGGGAAAGTTGGAGATGTTTCTTCTTTTCGCAGGATGAGAGACGCTATTAAGAGCGGACGAAGCGTAATGGTTTTCCCGGAAGGCGGGCGGACATTCAAAGGTGATTCTTTTGCCGTTGCTCAATCAGGCAAAAAGATCCGCCAGTTTAAAAGAGGCATAGCGATGATAGCTCTCAATCTAGGCGCGCCGGTGTTGCCGGTGTGGGTAGAGAATACTGATAAAGTAGTGCCGCAAGGCAAGATTGTCCCTCGTATTTGGCGCAAATCGATTATTAAGGTCGGACAGTTGATTGAGACGAAAGATTTGGATATTTCTTCGGAAGAATTTAATAGTCGGCTAATGGCAGTATTATTAGCCTTGGCTGACGAATAGCGGAATTTATTTCCGCTATTTTTTTGTGCTATACTAAATTGATAAAATTATTCTATGCGCTTGGTCCGCAGCCGAAATCTTTTAATCGCTTCTATTATCCCTGCCTTGTGGCTAGGCTGGTATTGGTTACGGCCAAGTTTGCCGCCGCGGCCGATGTCGATTGATATTGATAGCTGTACTGTTAGCCGGGTGATAGACGGTGATACTTTGGATGCTGATTGCGCCGGCAAAATCACACGCGTGCGTATGATCGGCGTCGATACGCCCGAAGTGGTTGATCCGCGCAAAACGGTGCAATGTTTCGGCCAAGAGGCGAGCGCCTTTAGCAAAAAACAATTGTCCGGGCAAAAAGTGAAGTTGGAAGCTGATTCGACTCAGGATGATAAGGACGTTTATGGACGATTATTGAGATATATTAGATTGCCTGATGGACGGCTATTTAACCTGCAATTGATTGAAGACGGCTACGCCTTTGAATATACTTATCGGATTCCTTATCGATATCAAGCGCAGTTCAAAGAAGCTGAGCAGCAAGCGCGTATTAAAAAGATTGGCTTGTGGGCCGATAGCGCTTGCGCGGGACAGCATGGCTCGATTGCGCCTGTTGTTACGGCGGCCTCTTCGACAAGCTCGGGACAGGATAATGACAGGGCGATGGCAATCAAGAAAAGCCGCAGCAATATTTGCCATCAGCCGGGCAGCGCCAGCTACGAGCAGACTAAGGTTTTTACACCTTATACCAGTATAAACGACTGCCTTAAATCCGGCGGCCGCATGCCTAAAAATAAATAAACAGAATTTATGACAAAGGAAAAAAAGATTAAGATGTTGATTGCGGGGACGATCCTGATTGATGTGATCGGCTTCGGCATTGTTATACCATTGTTGCCTTTTTATGTGCGCCAATTTTCGGTGTCGCCTTTGGCGGTGACTTTGCTATTCTCTGTTTATTCTTTATGCTCATTTTTTAGCGCGCCGTTTTTGGGGGCGCTATCGGATAAATACGGCCGGCGGCCGGTCTTGATTGCCAGCATAGTCTCTACAGCTATCGGCTGGCTGGTATTCGCTTTAGCCAATAGCCTGTGGCTCTTATTTCTCGGCCGGATTATCGATGGTTTGGCGGCCGGCAATTTCTCTACGGCTCAGTCAGCTTTATCCGATTTGGCCAAGGATGAAAAAGAGCGGGCGGTAAACCTGGGACTGGCTGGCGCGTTGTTCGGCATCGGTTTTATCCTTGGTCCGTTGTTGGGCGGCTTGCTTGGTTTGATCTCGGCTCGTTTTGTTTTCTTCTTTGTAGCGGCGTTAGCATCGGCTAATGCCCTGTGGGCTTGGCGCGCTTTGCCGGAAACGAATAGCCATCTGCACGCGCAGGCTAAAATCAGTTTTAATCCATTTTTACCGCTTAAGAAGGCAATACTGGATCATAAAATCCGTCCAGCCTATGGAGTTTGGTTTTTGTTTTCGTTGGCTGCCGCCAGCCAGCAATCGGTTTTTGCTCTATATATGGGCAAGATATTCAGCTTTAACCAAACGGGCGTCGGCTTGATTATGACTGGCATCGGCGTGGTAATAGTCTTTAATCAAGGCTTTGGGCTTAAGAAGTTCTGGTTGAAGCGTTTTAGCCAAGGCTTATTACGCCTGGGCGCGCCATTATTTTTCGGCCTTAGCTTGTTGATGTTGGCAACCCAGTCATTGTGGATATATTTGGCCGGCTTGTTTGTCGGAAGCTTCGCCCAATCAATCTTGCGAGTGACTGTCACAAGCGAGGCGGTCAGCGCCGCTGATCCGAAGCGCCGAGGCGAGGTGATGGGCATTATGACTTCGCTTAATTCTCTCGGTATGATTATCGGCCCGCTGATTGCCGGCGCCGCTTTTGTGGCGCATGACATGCTCGCCTATTATTTGGGCGCTGTTTGCATGTTAATCGCTTTCTTGATTGCCTGGGGTGATAGCCAGCGCCGTCAGCCGATTGCCTCAACCGATATCCCGATGCCAGACACAATTTGAGTATTTCCCTGTGGAATGTTATAATTAGCTCACTTAATTAAATAGCAATCATTATGACAAAGAAAAAAATCGTCTTCGCGGCAATTGTCTTGTTTTTTTGTTCGTTGTCGGCCCACGCGCAGTCTACAGGCCAAGGCGGCAGCTTGAACATTAACGACTTGCCGGATCCAAAGCTTAATCGGGCGGTGGTTAAGGTAAAAGTTTATGCAATCACGGCCAGCAACGCGCTGGAGAACCTAGGCTATGGCTCTGGTGTGATCATCGATGACAAGGGTACAATCCTGACTAATTACCATGTGGCCGTGTCAGAACGCGATTATGACAACAAACCTCGTGTGATGGGCTATGAAATCTGTTTGAATGAAGAGGTTAGCCAAGAGCCTGATTGCAGTTATGGCGCATCGTATATTGCCGGAGACAAAGAGTTGGATTTGGCTTTATTGAAAATTGTGCCTTTGCCAGGCGGCAAGGCTGTCCCTGCGCTGAAGGTAATGCCGATTGCTGAGGGCGACGGCGTCCAAGCCAATGACGAAGTAGTTGCTCTGGGTTATCCGGCTATCGGCGGAGACAATATGACCGTGACACGCGGTATTATTTCCGGCAAGCAGGATAAATACGGTAAGAAATGGATCAAGTCTGATGCTATGATGTCCTTTGGCAATTCCGGCGGAGCGGCCGTCAATCGCAAAGGCGAATTGGTAGGCGTTACCAGCGCCGGGCATTCTGATATGTTGGGCAGTTTGGGTTATATTATAAATGCCGCTTCTATCACTCCTTGGATCAAGGCAAACGGCGGCAAGACTCCTGTGCCTAGCGCTTTGGCTGATCGAGTGGCCAAGTTTGCTGCTCAAGAAAAATTGCTGGAAACTTCCAATGTCTTTACCAGTGAAAAGAATTCTTTCCGTATTACCAAGCCGGCAGATTGGCAGTTTGATTATACTTATGAAAACGGACTGGATATTCTAAAGAAAGAAGATCGTGAGGCCGGCCGGATCAGTATCTCGGTTATGACTTTTGCTTTTCCGATTACCTCGGCCAATTTTAACAAGATGGTTGACACCAGCATGGCGGTAGACGATCCCTTTTACCAAGTGCAGAGCAATGATCCGGTTGTTGTTAAAAGCGGTGAAGCCCGCCGCATTGCTACTTCCGGCACCAGCGGCGATACCAATACTTATATTTTTTCCCATGCCAATAATTATTTGCTGCAAATCAGTTATGATTATGGCTCTAACGATCGTGACGAAAAGATTGTCGAGCAGATTATCAGCAGTTTGGAAATCATCAATCCGGCTAAGCCGTTTGCGCCGGTTACGACCTTTAAGAGCGATAACGGGGTTTATAATTATGTAGTTAAGCCTGTGAGCGGCTGGGGTTTGCGGACCTACGCGGGCGATGAGCCGGCAGGTTTTGCCATGAACTCGACCGGCGGCAACTTTTTGATTACGGCAGAATTTTCCAAAGAAGATTCCAAGGCAGCCAAGTTGACCAACGATCAAAAGCTGAAGAATCAGCGTAAGCAGCTGGATGCGGCCAAGGGGCAGATGAAAGACATGGGCGTGACAGTCAGCTATAAGGATAGCGCCACATGCGCCATTACTGACAAACACAAGGGCACTTATGCCGAGATTCTGATGAAAAAAGACGGCAAGACATACTTGGTAATGGAATATTCGATTAGGACCCAGGGCAAAGTGCTGTCGTTGAGCAGCCTGGCGCTCAATAGCCGCGGTACCAATATAACCAAGACGCGCGCCGAGCTCGATAAAGCTTTGTCCGGCTTGACAATCGAAGGCAGCAAGTTCAAAGGCGGCTGCAGCGCCAAGTAAAAACTAATCCGCCAGCTGGCGGAGAAAATGTAAAAGGAACAAAAAAGAGGCTTCAGTCGAAGCTTCTTTTTGATAAGATTATCAATCATCTTTCACTGCAGTAAACTAGTTTACTGCAGTGAAAGATAAAGATTGTTAGGGGTGTAGGTTATTAGGTAGAAATGTTATTCTTCGCCTTGGAGCAGTATACTAGTATACTGCTCCAAGGCGAAGAATTGTTGCAGTTTAATTGATTATAATTATTAAAATTTGTATTGACTAGATAAAAAATAAAAGAAGCTTCGACTGAAGCTTCTTTTATTTTATTCCTTTTACATTTTTACTTTTAGCTTTTACTTCTGTACCCCTCCGCCCCAGCGCTGGTCGGCGGCGGCTACTATTTCGGCGGCTTGGCCTTGGGTCAGGGGAGCGTTCAGATTAGGCTTGCCGGAGAGTTCTAGCTTAACGGCCAGATCAGCCGGTGCGCCGCCTACGCCATAGGTGTTAGCGGTAAGCGTTAGTGCGTCTTTGAGGGTTAGGCTGCCGCTGCCCAGATTGACATTGCCGGCGTCTTGGGCGTTTTGTAGCATCTTTCCCAAGTCTTGCTTGGTCATCTTTTTGCTCAGATCAATATTGCCTTTGGCATCGGCTTTGAGCGCGCCATCATCGACCAGGTATTTAACGTCGGCATAAGCCGGATTGTTGTTGTCGATGTTTTTGGCAGGGATGGTGCCATCTTTGAATTTGGCCGTATTGTCTTGGGTTTCGGCTGTTTTGATTTCTGTTTCTAAGGTTTGGGCGTAAGCCTTGATTAGCGTTGGATCTTTGAGATCGCCGGCCTGAACCTTGTTATTGAAGTCCGCCACTTTGGCTTGCAGCTCGGCAGCGGTGTCGGGCTGAAAGTTGTAGCTTTTGATTTGGTCTTTGATAAAGGCCAGTGATTTGAAAGTGTCGGTGCTAACGCCGGAAATCTTTTTGATGACGGCGATGGTTTTGTCGGCGCCTTGCGATTCGGCCAGCAAGCCTGTCTTGCCTTCCATAAATTTGGCCTGTTCTTCGGGTGAAAGCAGGGGCATGACATCGGCCATCACGTTGTCGATAAATTGCTTGTCCGATTGACGGCTGGCGGCAATCTGGTCAAAGAGAGCCGGATCAAAGTTTAACATCGAATTGTTGAGATCCTGGCGGTCTTGCGGTGAGGCAGACTTCATCATGTCGGTAATCTGTTTCTGTTTATCAGCTGAGACCAGGCTGAGGTCAGGTTTCTGTCCGCTAGTCAGCGCCTTGTCCAGGGCGGCCTTTTCGCTGGCGCTGAGAGCCAAACCGGAATCCTTGGCTATGTTGGCAAGGGAAATCATGGATTCGGTTACGCCATCCAATTCTTGCCCGGCTTCGATGTATTTGCCGGCGTTGTATTGGCTGCGAGCTTTAGCAACCTGGTCTTGGGCTTGCTTCAAGACGGCTTCGGCTTGGGTTGTAGATTTGCCGGCGGCTTTGAGCGAATTGATCAGGCTGCTTAAATCTTTGAGGCCTGGCTCCAGCTGCGCCAAAGATGCGGTGATTAAGTTTTTGGCTCGTTCATTGGCAGTGCCGCGGATTATCTTGTCTACCGCATCACCGGTATGCAATTGATCGGCCATTGTCATGTATTGCATGAATTGATCAAGGTTGCCTGCGTTAAAGGCGGCCTCGGCTTGATCAATAATCGGTTTAAGCTGTCCAAGGAGAGCTGTCAGTTCGGCAGTATCCATGCCGTAGATTTGAGCTTGCTTGATTGTTAATTCAAGCGCCTTGACGCCATTCTTGCCTTCTTGCAGTAGGGATTGCTGTCGGCTTTTGGGCATGACTTGTTCTTTGAAGGCGGCAAAATATTCTTGGAGCTTTAAGTCTTTTAACTCCTTTAGTTTGGCGGCTGACTCTTTGATTTTGCCCGCGTCAAACAGATCTTTGGCTTGTTTGTAATAATCTTGGGCTTTGGCAAAGTTAGCCTTAGCTTCGTCGCTGATGGCAACGCCTTTGGCCGCGGCTTGAGCCATGCCTTTTTCACCGGCTGCCAGTTCTTGGCCGATGCGGTCGATAATCGGACCGAGTTTGGAGGCGGGGATGCGATCCATCATATTGCCAGCGTCCATAGCGGAGGCATCGGGAGCTGATTTGCGCAGTTCGGCCATGATAGCCATGGCGCCTTTTTTGTCACCGGCCTTGAGCGAGCTATCAGCTTTGTCCAGTTGGGCCAAGGCGGCATTGATTTGGGCTTGTGCCTCGGTTTGGGAAGCCGGGTCATCGATTTGGCTGGTTTGAGCCAGCGCGTCTTTCATCTTTTTGCGGATGTCATTGATAAGGTCGCTGGTGATGCCTAATTTGTCCAACTCTTCCGGCGTCGGAGGCTTAGGCATGGCGCCCAGTAGTTTGCCGGCTTCTTGGACATTGCCTGCGTCCATGGCAGCTTTGGCTTGGTTGTATATTTCGCGAGCTTTCTTGATAGAAGCTGTTTGTTTGTCCGCACCTGGTACTTGGCCGTCGGCCAGGTCTTTGGTCTGGTCTTCGGCTTGCGTTAAGCCTTCGTTGATTTTTTCCAAAGCGGCGGAGATTTGTTCTTTGGCCTTAGCTAAGGCTTCGGGTGGAATTTTGCCTTGCATACCAGCCGGTACTTCGCCGCCTTGCATCATTTTTTGCACATCCTCGGCGCTGGGAGCGCCTTGAGGCAATTGTCCTTTGGCGGCGTCTAGAGCGGCTTGCGATTGAGCGATAGCGCTTTGGCAAGCGTTCATGACTTCTGGTGTGGGATTAGCGTCGGTGTATTGGCAAAAAACTTTGCCGTCAGCTCCGGCTTGCATGGTATAGCCTTGGCCGGTGCCCAGCTGGGTGCCTGCAGACGGTCCGGCATTTTGCTGTGCTTGTTGCTGGGCTTGCTGTTGCCCTTGTTCGATCATCTTTTGAATTTCTTCTTGGCTGGGCGGGCCCATTTGAGATCCGGACGGCGGTCCATACTGTGAGCCAGAAGGCGGACCCATTTGGGTGCCTGGGGGCGGGCCGTACTGCGCTGAGGTACCAGCAGCAATCAGCCCGGTAGCCGCAAGAGCAGCTAACCACGCGAGATGTTTGTTCTGCATAGTTGTTTATTGCGGCAAAGCCGCTTAATATAATGTAAAAGCTAAAAGCGAAAATGTCGCCGTAGGAATATTCGTTCTGCCATTCCATGAGTACATGGAACCTTGGCAGCTTTCGTATAAAAACTAAGGTAGCTTCTCTTTTATTATACAACAAAAATGATGAGTTGACAATTATTATTAGACAATAAAAAGTATTAAATAATTAAAATAAAATACATGTCCGGCTTGTCCCGAGCTTGCCCCGGGAAGGACGCGATAACTTTTACATTTTCGCTTTTTGCTTTTAGCTACTATATTTTTTTACCTTTCCCAATTGCAATCTCGCCCGAGCCCCTCTATAATGTATTGATATGAAAACATTAATCATTATTCCTACCTATAATGAACGGCAAGTCTTGCCGCAATTGTTGTTGGCGCTTGAGGCTAGCGGCGTAGAAGCTGACCTGCTATTTGTTGATGACAATAGCCCGGATGGCAGCGCTGAGCTGATAGCCGATTGGCAAGCAACTAAGCCATTTATCCATTTGCTCAGTAGAAGCGGTAAATTAGGGCTAGGTAGCGCTTATTTGGCTGGTTTTGCTTGGGGGCTGGAACATGGCTATGAGGCGCTGGTGCAAATGGATGCTGATTTGTCGCATCATCCCGAATATTTGCCCCTGATGTTGGCAAAGCTGGAAGAAGGCGGTTTGGTGGTTGGCTCGCGCTATACCGAGGGTGGGGGAGTGGAAAACTGGCCTTTGTCCCGCCAGTTGGTCAGCCGCGGAGGCAGTTTGTATGCCCGCACTATCCTGGGCCTCAAGACGCGTGATCTAACCGGCGGCTTTAATGCTTGGCATCATCAGGCTCTGCGTAATATTGATTTGGCCAAGATTAAGTCAAATGGATATAGCTTCCAGATAGAAATGAAGCATCAAGCGCAACAAACCGGTGCCAAGGTAATAGAGGTGCCGATTATCTTTCGTGAACGCGCCAGCGGCCAGTCCAAGATGAGTAAAAGGATTTTTCTGGAAGCAATGTGGCGGGTATGGCTAATGTTGCTGGATAGCCGCCGTTTCCGGCCAATGAAAAAATTTATCAAGTTTTGCCTGGTGGGAGTCATCGGGCTGTCAATCGATCTGGGGTCGCTCGTCATCATGGTTGAGTATTTGCATTGGAATCTCTATGCGGCCAATCTGATTAGCTTTGTCTTGGCCTTGACTAATAATTTTTATCTTAACAAATATTGGACCTTTCGCGATCAGAACGCCGCTATATTGGTGCAATATGTTAAATTTGCAATCATCTCATTAATCGGCCTTGGTTTGAATTTTTTGATACTATATTTATTGGTTGATTTGGCGCATCTGTGGTATGTCTATGCCAAGCTGATTATTGCGGTGGTGGTCGCTTTTTGGAATTTTGGAGCGAATCATTGGTGGACCTTTAAAGTCCAGGGGGTTGTTGAAAACTCCGCTTCTGGCTCCTGTAAGCAAAGCCAATAAAATCAGCCTGTCCTGTCAGTCGACGGACGCCCAAGCGCGGACTGTAAGTAAAAATCGCCAATTATAGGCAAAAAAGACATATTTACTACAGTTCACGTGCGCTCGCTTCTTAAACCCCTATAACTATTGACCTTTGACTAGGCAGAGTATTTGTTCTCGTGTATAATTAATAAATAAGTGCATTATATAAGCACATAATAATCAACGCCAGCCGGGCTTGCCCGCAGCGGCGACAATAAAAACTATGGCTAAGATGACCAAGTCTCAAATCTTGGAAGCGATGGCTGCTTCCATGAACATCTCCAAGAAAGAAGCTAACAACTACTTCATTGCCTTGACCGAACTGGCTTACCGCGAGGTTAAGAAGAATGGTGAATTTGTGTTGCCAGGCTTCGGCAAGATGGTTAAGACCAAAAGAGCTGCCAGAATGGGCCGCAATCCAGCCACCGGCGCTACTATCCAGATCCCTGCCAAGACTGTTGTCAAATTCCGCTTGGCCAAGGCCGCTAAGGACGCTGTGCTTTAATCCCTAATTTAAGCCAATTTTGCAAAAAGCCTCCATAATGGAGGCTTTTTCTTTGTATTTATACCTGCCGGAGTCTACCCGACTTGCTGGCGGGCTGGTATAAAGCTAAAATAAAACATCGATTTAAGCTGTATTATATAGATAAGCTAAGGCCATAATATATAAAATGGCTAATATTAAGTATTTTTGAAAAGACAAAAAGCGGTCTTTTGGGCTTAAATAATTGACATCATCCAGTGTTTGTGGTAGTTTAGATGTTACTTAGAGCTATTTATAGTTATTATTCAATCAAGATTTTCGGCCTACTGTAACTTTTTAACCTTCTATACGTATCTTTAATTGAACCTAATGTCCAATATTAGTGACAATTCGTTTTTCTCTTCAGACAAGAACCTTTTACTTCGATTAAAGAAGTATAAGGACAAGGAAGCCTTTCTCGAGGCTTACCAGTCTTACGCGGAGGATATCTACCGTTTTTTATACTTCAAAGTAGGCGGAGAAGAGGACGCCCGCGATTTGACTTCGGCTGTCTTTGTAAAGGCCTGGAGTTATGTCCGTGACGGCCGCCTTAAGGATGAGGAGAATTACAAGAGCTTGCGCGCTTTCCTTTATAAGATCGCCCGCAACGAAGCCATCGATTTTTTTCGAGCTAAGAAGGCCGTTACCTTTACCGAGGCCTCTCTGGACGGACAAACAGCCGATATTGCCTCGAGCCAAGACTTGTTAGCTGAGGCTGCTCAAGGCTCCGACAACGAAGCTCTTAAGCGCCATCTGGCTCATCTCAAAAGCGAATATCAGTCAGTTTTGGTCATGTATTATATCAACGAACTTTCCATTTCCGAAATAGCTTCTGCCCTGGGTAAGTCCAAGGGTAATGTCCGTGTGACAGTCTTCCGGTCCCTCAAAGCCCTGCGTGAGCTAATGGAACAAGAATAAAACTTTTAATTCCCGGTGCCTCTAACTTTACCCGCTCGTATTGCTCTGCAATCGTTCGGGCAAGCAAACTTTACAGGCCTTATAAGCTGATTATGAAAGAGAGAGAGATTATCGCCCAACTCAAACAGATGAAAGCCGTCCGCCCCAGCCAACAGTGGTTGCAGGAGCAGGCGGTGGTTTTGCGCGCCCAGGTGTATAGCGGCGTAGAAGAACGCGAGGAGTTGGGTTTTTGGTCCAAATTCGAAATTATGACCGCCAGATTATCTCAGCCTTATGCCATGGTTGCTTTGATTGCTTTGTTTTTCTTAGGTTCCGGTACTGCCGGCTGGGTGGCTGGTCAGAATGCCAAGCCGGGCGAACCTCTGTATATTGCCAAACAGCTTAGCGAAAAGGCGCAGTTTGCCCTCGCTTTTAATGATAAGTCCAAGGCGAAGCTCAATCTGGCTTTTGCCCGTGAGCGCGCCAGCGAAATCCTAGCCATGATCGCCAGCAATCAAAACGGCGATAAGGTTGCCGGTTTGTCCAATGACTTCCACAAGGAATTGTCAGCCGCCATGGCTCGTCTGGAGCGCATCATGCCCCAGTCTAAGGCAACTGTGAGGCCTGTCGAGGTCGCAGCAACCAAGCCAAAGGCGACCGCCAAGGCAGCGCCTGCCAAGGCGGCAGCCAAACCGGCCGTAGCCAAAAACCAAAAAGCGACTACCAGCCAGCCTACCGATCCTGAGTATTTTACCGCCGGCTCCAACAAAGACGGCCTGCGGGTTGATATATCCGCTGTTGATCCAACCGTGCCCAAGGTGGATAACGCGCAAGAAGCGGTCAAAAAGGCCGAGGATTTGTTTAATAATCAGGATTACCAGGGTGCTCAGGATGTCTTGAATCAGGCCAACCAGTTGTTGGATCAGGCTAAGTAATTATGAAGAGCACCTATGCCGAGAGGCTGCTGCCGGAGGAAGCAAAGGATCAATTGATCTATGATGAGCATTTGGTGCGTTACCAATTGGCTCAAAAGTTAGCCGTAGGCAAAGTGGTGCTGGATGTGGCCAGCGGTGAGGGTTATGGCTCGGCCATGCTGGCCAAGACGGCCGCGACTGTTACCGGTGTCGATATCAGCGAAGAAGCGCTGTCTAAGGCTCGCGCTAAGTATGCCCATTTGTCCAATCTGCATTTTGTAGCCGATTCTGCCCAGAGCTTGGCTAAAATCGCCAGCCAATCCATCGATCTTGTCGTGTCCTTTGAAACTATCGAACATTTGCCCGATTATCAGCAGTATTTGATAGCTTTGGCTCGCGTGCTGAAGCCAAACGGTTTGGCCCTTATTAGTACGCCGAACAAAGAGCTGTTCCATGAAGAAAATCCCTTCCATCTAAAGGAATTTAGCAAAAAAGAGTTTGCTGAGGCGCTCAAAGATAAGTTTGCCTTTGTCAAAATCTACGAACAGGCTAACGGCCTGGCTAGCGTCATCAAGACCGAAGGCAAGCAGACCCAGCTGACTATCTCCAGCGGGGGAGCGGCGCAATATTTCATCGCCCTTTGCTCACCCGACGCTCATTGCTTGACCCGTCTGGAAACAGACATTATCAGCTTTAACGCTCTGGCTCACGAACGTCGTGAGAACAACCCAGCCTGGAAGATGATCAACCGCCTTTACAAGATCTATAAAAAAGTGTTTTAACTTGTAACTTTTGTCCTTTTCATTCGTATATTAATATATAAATTGTGCGACTTGTCCCGAACTTGCTTCGGGAAGCACTCAATACTTTTCCATTTATCCGCCAGTTGGCGGATTAGCTTTTACATTACACGATAGTGTAGGTCTGTGAGTATTCCAACCATTGGAGTTCTTGCAGTTCTGCGTTATCGCAGTTCTGGCAGAGTAACAGGTCGACAGCACCGCAAGGGCTGGCTCTCGCCGCCGTCGCTCAACAACGCAATCGTTTGACTATCCTTTTTGAACGTTTGTCGAGCGCGGCCTAAACTAAACTGGTTCGTTTTAGATTAACTTAGCTTTTCTCTGCAGATTTTGCGGGGGAGCGGGATTCCGGTTAATCTAGAAAGAACTAAAGGATTAAAACAATTATGCAAAAATTAAAGAAAATCTTCGCCGTCTCGACGATCATTGCCATGGTTTTAGCTATCATGCCCGTTGCACACGTCAACGCCGCTGCAGCTGATGGTGATGTCATCAAGATGAATGGCGTATCGTCCGTTTACTACCTCAAGGGTGGCAAGCGCTACGTATTTCCTAACGAGGCTACCTATTTTTCATGGTACTCCGATTGGAATGCTGTCAAGACTGTTCCTCAGGATGAGCTTTATGCCTATCCATTGGGCGGTAATGTCACATTGCGTGCCGGAACCAAGCTCGTTAAGATCACAACCAACCCAACCGTTTACGCGGTTGAACCGAACGGCACTTTGCGTTCTATCGTCAGCGAGGCCAACGCCATCGCTCTCTATGGCCCAAACTGGGCTCAGAACGTAGTTGACGTTCCGGATGCTTTCTTCACCAACTATACTACCGGCGCTCCTTTGACTGCTGGTGTTTATCCTGTCGGTACCGTTTTGAATGCCCAAGGCACTCAGGATCTGTATTATTGGGATGGCACAAGCTATCGCAAATTTGCGACCGAAGCCGCTTTCTTGGCCAATGGTTTCAGCTTCAACCAAGTTGTCACCACTGCCAAGGCTATCACCACTGCTGGCACTGCCATCACTGCTGCTGAAGCTGCTTTGACCAACGTTGCTCAGGGTGCCACAACCGGCCAAGGCGGTGCGGTTGTTATTCCTAGCGGTTCCGGTTTGACCGTCGCTGCTGCCACTGATTCCCCAGCTGCTACCAACTTGCCTCTGAATGCCAACAATGTGTCATTCTTGAAGTTCAATTTGACTGCCGCTGCCGATGGCGATATGACTGTCAGCTCTTTAGCCGTTACCAGAACTGGTATCGGTGGCGCTGCTGACTTCAGCAATGTCTATCTTTATGATGGCATGACTCGCTTGACCACTGGTCGCAGTGTCAATTCCAGCACCAACATGGCCACTTTCACTGGCTTGAACTTGGTTGTTCCTAAGGGCACCACCAAGACCATCACTTTGACTGCCGATTTGAGCGGTACCGCTACTTCCGCCGGTCACAATGACGCTTTTGCCATTGTTGCCGCTGGCGATGTTGTTACCACTGGCGGTGTCGTTTCTGGCACTTTCCCATTGAATGGCAATAACATGAGCATTATCTCTCAGAACGTCGGTTCCGTGACTATTGCCAAGACCCAAGCTTTGGCTAATCCTAAGGCTGGTGAAATGGGCGCCAAGGTGGCTGCCTTCACTTTGACCGCCGGTTCTACCGAAGATATCTCTGTCAAGAACATCACTTTGTATCAGATTGGCAACATCTCTGTTTCCAATATGACCAATTTTGTCTTGAAGCAGGGCGGCAATGTTGTCGCTACCGCTACCGGTATCGTCAAGAACAACATCGTTTTGACCTTCACTACTCCTTATAGTATGTTGAAGGGTGATGTGAAGACCTTCGAATTGTATGCTGATGTCAATGGCGCAGCTCGCGCCGGCGATACCAGCAGAATCTACCTGGATAACAACTCCGATCTGTATGCTGTGGGCAAGACCTATGGCTTCGGTGTCGGTGTTACTCGCACTGCCTATGACAACGGTTCCAACGATGGTACTTATGCTTCTTGGGTGTCTGTCGATGCCGGTCAAGTGACCATGGCTTTCCAGGGTCCTGCCGTTATGGATTATGCAATCCAGACCAAGGGCGCTGAACTTTTCCGCTTTACCATCACTTCTCAGAGCAATGTGGAAATCCGCAACACTCGTTTGACCATGGCTGCCGGCGGCACCGTTACCGCTGCTAGCGGTTTATGGAACGCGACTGGTAGTTCTGCCAACTACACCAACATCAAGTTCGTTGATGCTACAACCGGTGCAGTTTTGGCCGGTCCTAAGGATGTTGATTCCACCTCCGATACTTCCCAGGCTTTGGTTTATACCGATACTTGGAATGTCAACGCCGGTCAGACCAGAACCATCAAGGTTTTGGCTGATATTGCCAACTTTACCCCAGCTGCCAACGAAACCATCACGGCTTCTTTGGGCGCTTTCCAGGCCAACGATATCAAGAATCTAGACAACAACTTGTTTGTTGATACCACCACCATTGTTCCGTCCACCGGTATTTCCGGCAACGCCAACAATGTCAAGTCCGGTTCTTTGACCGTGACCCAAGCCGGTACTCCTTCTGTTAACACCTATATCAATGGTGCTAGCGGAACCCCAGGTGCCGCTATGACTGGTATCAACTTGCAAGCCGGTACCGGCAAAGATCTGACCATCACTTCGGTCAAGGTCACTGCTGCTAGCGCTGGCGGCCCTGCTGGCTGCAGCACTCCTGCTACTTGTATTTTGGACTTGAAGTTGTATGACGGCGCCAATCAGGTCGGTGTCACCAGATCTTTGTCTTCCGGTACTGCTACCTTCTCGAACCTTTCTGTTCCAGTAGGCAAGGGTACTACCAAGACTTTGGTCGTGTATGCCGACTTGAATAACGTTTCCGGCTTCACTTCTACCACTTCTACTTTGACTGTTTCTGTGGGCACTGTGTCTACCGACATCACTGCTCAGGATGCTGATGGCAATACGATTGCCGCTGCCGGTACTGTTGCCGGTATTGCTCAATCCATCATCGGTTCCGGTTCCGTGTCTGTCGCTAAGGCTGGTGATCAACCTGGCATCTCTGATGCTCGTTTGGTTGCCGCCGGCGCCACTGATGTGGTCCTAGGCAAATTCAACTTCAGCGCTGTTAACGAAGACTTGAAGTTGAACAAGATCAGAATCAAGGTTGCGGGTACGGCTGCCGGTTCCGGCGCTATCCGTGAAGTAGCCAGCATCTCTCTATGGGATGATGCTACCAACACCATGATTGCTGCTTATGCCACTCCTTTCCAGGCCGTTGATAACACTACCACTACTTATGCGGTAGCCGACTTCAATGCCACTACTGCTGATTTCATCGTTCCGAAGAGCGGTTCCAGAGTCTTGACTGTCAAGGCTAATCTGAACAGCACTGCGGTCGGTGCTCGCGATGGCCAGACTTTGACCACCAGCATCGAACGTGGTACCACCAACAGCATCGAACGTGGTACCACCAAATTTGATGGTACTGTCGGTTCCGATACTTTGAGCAGCTTGTATGAATTCCGTGGTATCAACGGTTCTAACACTGTCTACAACACTTTGGCCGCTGACGTGACTGCTAATGCTATTTATGTCTATAAGAGCATTCCTACTGTCGCTGTCGTCGCTTTGCCTACCAACACTTTGGTCGGTGGCGAACAGACCATTGCCAGATTCAGTGTGACCGCCGATGCTAAGGGCGCTATCGATTGGACCAGAATTGTCTTCACGACTACCGGTTCTGCCTTTACCGCCTCCGGTGCCGTTACTTCAGCCAGATTGGTTGACGAATCCGGTACCACTGTGGCTAACACCACTGCCAACGTTGCTTCCGGCTTGTCTACTGCCACCAGTACTCCTAACGGCTTGATTACCGTTACTTCTACTCTTGACCAGCAGATCGGTGCCGGCGCTACCAGAACTTACAGCTTGAAGGCGACTATCGCCGGTGCCACCACTGGCTCCAGCTTGTCCACCTACATCGCTGCTCCTGCTGGTACTGCCTATGGCGCTCCTGTCAACAGCAATGCTGCCTTGGCTGCCAACAGCGGTTTGTCCTCCTTCGTTTGGTCTGATGAATCCGGTTGGAATGGCACCACTTATGTGGCCCATGCCTATGGAACTCTAGGATCGACCGACTATTCTAACGAATGGAAGATCAAGACTATACCGACTGACTCTCAGACCCTCGCTAAATAACCCTTTTGTAAGGATTATCTAGTATAGGTAGAAACACCCTCTCCGGCTCTAAGCCGGAGAGGGTGTTTTGTTTTAGCCGCCGTAGCTTTAGCGAAGGGGGCTGTCGTTTTGCACTTTTGAGATGCGGCAGCCTATAGCCGCGGCCTTTATTATTTATAAAATCAGTAGTATAATGAATAAATATTTGGAAATTAAGCAATATTTATGAAACAAATCAAACTGTTGGTGTTTTTGGCGTTAGCCTTGGCTTGTCTGGGGGCGGTTGCCCTAGCGCAGACTGCCGATCGATTAAAGGGCAGGATTTTGTTGCAGGTGCAGGACAAGGGCCAGGCCTGGTATGTGGACCCAATCAGCGGCCAGCGCGCTTTTCTCGGTTATCCGTCTGATGCCTTTCGTGTGATGCGCGAGCTAGGGCTTGGTATTTCGAACAAGGATTTGGCTAGGATTGCCGCTCCCAACGAGTCTTACACAAATCCAGCCAACAAGGCCTTTGCGCAAAAATTAGCCGGTCGGATTTTACTGCAAGTAGAGTCCAAGGGCGCCGCCTGGTATATCAATCCGGTTGACCTGAAGAAATATTATCTGGGTTATCCGGCAGATGCCTTTCGTGTAATGCGCCAATTGGGCTTGGGTATTGCCAATGCCGATTTGGCCAAGATTGCGATTTCACCAAAATACCCGGAAACATTTCCTAAGCCGGTTGTGATAACGCCAACTCCGGCAGTACAGCCGACTGTGCCGCCGGTAACGCCCGTTGTTCCTGTTGTTGCTACGTCAACGCCCAGCGGAGTAGCCGGATCTTTGCAGGTATCTCAGGCCGGTACGCCAGTGGCGCAAACTTATGTCATCGGCAACCAAGGCATCGATATGCTCGGGCTTACTTTGAAGGCCGGCGTCTTTAATGATTTGGTGATCACTTCTGTAAAAGTGTATGTGACAGGCGATAGTTCTTGCGTTGATGTCGGTAATTGTGTTTTGGCTCTTCGTTTGTATGATGGCACCACGCAGATTGCTCAAGCTTCATCAATCGCTTCCGGCATTACGACTTTTAAGAATCTACAATTGCAAGTGCCAAAAGGAACGACCAAAAATATTGTAATTAAAGCTGATTTAAATAATTTCTCGGTCTTTAACCAGTCTCATATCACTGTCAAGATAAACAATGTGGTTACCGATATGTTGGTACAAGACACTAACGGGAATACGGTAACGCCTCAAGGCGCAGCGGCCGGATTGACCCAGACTGTCAATAGCAGCGGTATCGCCCAGCCGAATGCTAACCCTAATGCCGCGCCTGTTTATCTCGGTTCTGATTCGCGCCTGGTGGTCGCCGGTACTAATGATGTGACTGTGGCGCGCTTCAGTTTTAGCGCGCTGTACGAAGACTTAAAGCTGGCTAAATTGAGGATCAAGGTTAAGGGCACCAATTCTTCCGATGGTGCTATCCGTGAAGTGGCGGGGATTGCCTTGTGGGATGATATGACCAATACGATGATTGCTGATTATGCCACGCCTTCTCAAGCTATCGATAACGCCGGCACTGCCTGGGCGGTAGTAGATTTTAACTCCATGGCAAACAATTTTGTCGTGTCCAAAGGCGGTTCCCGAGTTTTGAGCGTGCGTGCTACGCTGAACACGATTTCCGGCGGTGCGCGTTCCGGTGAGAACCTGACTTTCTCAATCGATGGTTATAATACCAAGTTTGACGGCACTAACGGCTCGGCCAATCTGGGCCCGAACTATGAATTCCGCGGCACTACTTCGCAAACGATTGACCACAATGCTTCGGCTGATATCGATGGCAATACCATGTATATCTACAAGACTATTCCGACAGTAACAATGGCGCCCTTGTCCAATACTATACTGGTAGGCGGCGAGCAGACGATTGCGCGCGTGGCCATCACAGCTGATGCCAAGGGAAATATTGATTGGACCAAAATGGTCTTTACGGTGACTGGTTCCGGTTTGACCTCTTCCGGCCAGTTGACAACCGCTCGCTTGGTTGACGAAGCCGGTTCAACCTTGCCGAATGTGACTTACAGTCTTTCTTCCGGGCTGACAACTGCCGGCACCGAGCTGAATGGAACGATTACCGCAGTGTCTTCCATTGATCAGAGTATTCCCAGTGGTGTGACCAGGACTTATAGCCTGAAGGCGACGATAAGTGGAGCGCAAAGCGGCTCCAGCCTTTCTACGCTGATTGCCGGCCCGTCCGCCTATGCCGCGCCGGCAACAGAAGCCAGCGCAGCAGGTACGGCGGCCTCTTTTGTCTGGTCCGATGAATCGGCTTCACTCCATAGTTATGCCGCATCGACCGATTATAATAACGAATTCAAGATCAAGGTAATCCCGTCAGATAGCCAAACCTTAGCCAAATAGTATAAAAAAACCGTCCCGAGGTACCTCGGGACGGTTTTTGTTTTAGCTGGATAATTAGGCCGGGTTATTGCATTTTTCCCGGCTAACCAATAGAATTAAAGTAATATCACGACAGCCAAAAAGGTCGTGAATCTTAAGCATCTTTGATATTTGATTTTTTATATTTAATCTTCATCCTATGCCTCTCAAAATGTACAAGCTGATTCTCAAGATCGGCGTCTTGGCCACGTTTGTCAGTTGGTTCCTTATCTTTAGCGGTTGGTATTTCCCGTATATTACCGGTAAACAGATCTATTTTAATATCGTAGTCGAGCTGTTGATGATTTTCTGGGTAGCTATGATCGTTAAGTTCCCCGAAACCAGGCCTAAGAAGAGCTGGATTTCTTTCGGTATTGGCGCTTATGTTTTGGCAATGCTGGCCAGCTCGATTTTTGGCGTAGACTGGAATCTCAGTTTCTGGGGCGATGCCGAGCGGATGTTGGGGCTATTCGACTTGTTGCACTTTTTTGCTTTGTATTTGCTGATCTCCTCGGCCTTTACGACCAAAAGAGATTGGTATGTTTTGTTTAATGGAGCGATTGTCGCTGCTTTGGCCTTGGCTTTTTATGCCTTTGCTAAGTATGATGGCGGGCATTCGGTTGGCAATGTTAATATGACCAGCAATATCTCGACGCTGGGCAATGCTACTTATGTGGCTGGCGTAATGTTGTTTGCCTTTTGGTTCGTGGTCTACATGCTGATCAAAACCAAGGATTGGTTGATCCGCGCGTTGTATCTGGTGGCTCTGGGCATTATCTTCGCTTGTTTTATGTTTGCTGATGTATCCGGGTCGCAGGCCGGTTTTGCTGTCTCGGTTGCCGTGTTTGGCTTTATCTGGGGCTTTTGGAACAAGAACAAGCGAGCTCGAAAGATTACCTTGGGTATCTTGGGTGTTTTCTTGGCTTTTGTGATTGTGATGTTTGCAGTGCGTGATAATGCTGTTTTTAACGGTACGCGCTTGGGCAAGGTTTTTCGCGATTTTTCGGAGAATAATCCGACCTTGAATACCAGGTTTTATGCCTGGAATGCGGCTATCAAAGGTTTTCAAGAAATGCCAATCCTGGGTTCCGGTTATAATAATTTTGCTTTGTTCTTCGATAAATATTTCCAAGGCAGTTATTATAAGTGGACGACCACCGAAGAATACTTTGATCACGCCCATAATAATTTGTTGGATATCGCCAGCACTTCCGGTATTATCGGGCTGATTACGTATTTGTCTATCTTTATCGCCATCGCCTATTATGCTATCAAGGCCTGGCGGCAGGGGAAAATCGGCCTGACCGAATTCGCCTTTATTACCGCGGTCTTCGTAGCCTATTTTATCCATAATTTGGCCGTTTTTGATGCTATGGCTAATCTGATGTTGCTGATGATTGTCTTTGGCTATGTCTATTGGCTGCACAGCGAAGCGCAAGTTGCGCCCGAGCCGGATGCTAATTTGTATGTAACAGTCAAAATTAAGCAGCGAAGTGACAATATGCCTCGCCGGAGGATAGATGAGGCTTGGGAATTTAGCAATCGGGAATTAATCGCCTTGGCGATTGCCGCTTGTTTTTTCGGTTTTTTGATTTTTCATTATAACATGAGGATTGCACGGGCTTTCCGAGAGAGCATCGATGCTATCCAGACTTGGCAATCAGGCGATGTGCAGGTTGTCCATGACGCTTGGCAGCAGGCCTTGTCTTATGATACGCCGTTGGATCGTGACTTACGTTCGCTATTTATCGGGCAAGTCGTAGGTAATTTCCAGGCATTGCAAGCAGCCAAAGGCCAAGAGCGTGATCAGTTATGGCAGTTGGCGGTAGAAATGAGCAAAAAAAATGTGGTCTTGAATCCTAAAGATTCTATGGCTAATTTGTGGATGGCCCAGGTGTATTATTACAAAGGCGTGATGGAGAAAAATATGGATGATATTAAGCAGGCTTTGGTCTATATTGACGCCAGTACCGCTAATGGCGGGCAGCATATTCCGCCTATGATCTTTAAGTCCAGTGTCCAAAGCTCTTTGGGTGATCGCGCGGGTGCTCTTAAGACTTTGAGAACGGCATTGGAATGGTATCCGAACTATTACGATGCCTATTGTTATGTCGCCGATATCACTGTGGGAGATCGAGTTGATTTTAGTCCAGCCGCCTTGGTTGATTTGACCAAATGTTTGGATAATTCTCCCAAGGCCAGGCTGCTTAAGGACGATTTGTGGTCGATGGCCGCTAACAGCTATCGTGCCGCCAAGGATTACAAACATACTGCTATGGCATTGGGCGTCCGACTGCTCGGCAACCCCAAAGATGCCGTGCTGCGAGCCCAGGCCGTGGATTATTATAACAAGGCTGGTATGACAGCCGAAGCGCAGAAACTGGTGGAGGATGGCAATGATTTGCAAGCGCAGACGCAGCAACAAACGCAGGTTCAGTCTCAGCCTATGAAGAGCAGCAGATAGGTGGAGTAAGTCAAAAGTTATAAGTCAAAAGGCAAAAGTTTGGTATCTGTGCTTCGCACAGATGATTATTATATTTTTGACTTATCAGCCAAAATCTGCCAAAATGTAACTATCGACCTTGGACGATATATTATCGTTCATCGATTTAATCATCACGATTATGATCTGTAGCCAATGCGGGCGTGAGATCCCTGACGGATCGCTAAGCTGCAATTATTGCGGCAAAATATTTGTTACGAAACGCGCGCCAGGTGAGCTGCCTGTTTCGCGAGAGTCTCTTGTCGCTACTCAGCCGGCGCCAATCCCTCGGGGGTCCGGTGGCAGCCTGGTCCAGCCCAATAGGCCGCAATCAGTTGACAGCGTGGCTAAGGCAGTGGCTTTCCGCCGTTATCAGCGCTGGTTTTTTTACCTTGTAATTACTGCTATTTTTGTGGCCGGTATCTTTTATATTACCAAGATTTCTTCAGATAATTCGGCTTTGGTCGCCAAGATTAATGATGGCGATATGGCTCTCAAGGCGCAGAAAGATGCCATTGAAGCTAGGGACAATCAGATCAAAGTCAAAGAAACGCAATTGCAGGATGCCAAGAATAGCTTCCAGGATGTCCAAGTGAGCTTGCAAGCGGCTAACAAGCTGTTGGTTGACGCTAATGCCGCCAACGAAAAGTCAATCAAGGATATTACCAATTTGCAGGATGCCGTTAGCGCGGCTCAGGCCATGGCTACTACTTCTTTGTCTGTTTCTAGAAACTTGATACAAGAATTAGGTATTTCTATCGCCACCAAAGAGGTTGCGCTATTGCCCTTGGCGTCTTTGCCTGAGCAGATGAACGGATTGGACACGGACAAAGACGGTATTCCTGATTGGTTTGAGACGATTATCGGGACTGATCCGCTGCTAGCGGATACGGATAAGGATGGCTATAGTGATTTGGACGAAATTAGAAAAGGCTTTAATCCAATCGGACCCGGAAAGATACCTGTCGACTTGGCATTAGCCAATAAATACAAAGGCAAGATATTGTTGGAAAAGGTGAGCTCGAAACTGTCTTATGCCTGGTATATCGGACAAAATGGCTTGCGTTATTATCTGGGCAGTTCGGCCGATAATTATCAAAACTTATTAACCAGTACATACTGGACTAAATAATTTAGGCTTAATAAAGCCGGCCCAGGGGAGGTCGGCTTTTAATTTTATGAAAACTTTTCTTATCTCAAACTGTCGTCTGTTGGGTTTTGTTTTGCTTCTGGGGCTATGGGTGGCTCCCGCCTTGGCCTACGATGAAACAATTACCCATCCGAGCTTGGTTAAGCAAGCGGCTGACTACTATAATGCCAATGCAACGCAGAAACTAAGCGAAGAGCAGATATCGTTAATGATGCAAGGGGCGCAAGGCGAGGATGATCCGGCTTGGCGCAGTCTTAATCATTTCTATGACCCTATCAACGATAACGGCTTGGAGGTAGCACCTGGACAGCCGGTTGGTTATTCTTCAATGCAATGGTCGATGGGCCAACAAGACGCTCAAATATATTGGCGCAATGACGCCTATGCTCAGGCGGTGGCGGCCGGGCGGCGCAAAGACTTGTCGACGGCCTTTCGCCAGTTGGGCGCCAGCCTTCACTTGATTGCCGATGCCGGGGTTCCTGCCCACGTACGCAATGACGAGCATTTGGAGGGCGATCCTTATGAATCGTGGGTTAAATGGCAGGCGCAATATAACGCTGCTGCCTTGCGGTTGTATGACCCTGATATTAGTCGTCCGCGATGCGGTGATTTTCAAACATGTTTGCGCCAGTTGGCATTGTATACCAACCACGGATATTTTTCGGGTGATACAATTAGTCGCGATGTATATTATGAGCCTTACGACAGTATCGTGATCACTAAGGATGGTTATGCCCAAGCAGGGGGCCATTTGGTAGCGCATTATAATCCTTTGTTAAAGCGGTTAGAATTAAATGAAGTGGTATTATTGGATAATTGGCATACATTGGCGCCGCGGGTAATCGGTTATGAAGCTAGGGCAATAGAGCTGTTTATGGATGAGGCCGGATTGAAGCCTCCAGTCAAAGGGAAGGGGCAGATTGCTTCTGGCGTCAAGATATACAGTAAAGATGCAGAAGCTGCCTGGCCCATTCCGGTGATTGATGAAAGCCAAGGTGTGCCGATACAATTCTTATTGCCGCCTAGCATACAGCCGGTTTTGCCGGCAGGTGGAACGCCAGCGCCGGCGCCGACTGTTGCAACCTCCAGCAGCTTGGCCCTGCCAGTTGAGAGTGTTCCAGCGGCCACTGGCGCCACCGCTACGCCGGCAGTTGATGTTATTCCGCCGCCAGCAGCTAGCAGTTCTTCGCCGGTAGAGACAGCCAGTTCAAGCCCAACCAGCAGCGAACCGGTTATTGTCGTTCCCGCCCCGGCAACACAAAAATATCTGTGGCTTTTTGATGAGACTGCCGGCGCCGAGGCATTGGAGGCAACCGGCGGACCGACTATCCATAATTATGGCGACTGGGGAGAAGGTAAGAGCGGGTCTTGTTTAAAGACGAACAGCATAGATGGCAAGTTTGCCTATGCGGTGCGGGATTATTTCTTGCCGGCCGGCGAGATGACTATGGCTTTTGACATCAAAGACGGCTCAGACCCTGGCTATCGGCAAGAGTCTGCCCGAGTGGTAATTATGGGCGGGGACTTTAGTGAGATTGCCGGCATAGCGCCAAATGTTATCCAAGTCGCCTATTATTACCAAGGACAGCGCAAGGCCTTTACTTCGGCTTTGCCTGATGACCATGCTTGGCATCGAGTTGTGGCGGTGTATAGTGTTGTCGGCCTTAAATTATATATGGATGGCAATCTGCTCGAGGTGATGCCTGGCGATTTTAGTCTGCCGGCAGGAGCAGGCAGTATCTATATCGTTGGTGAAAATGCTACAACCTACATCGACAATCTAGCCATCTGGTCCCAGGCCCTATCGCCAAATTAATTATTTATTTATTTAACATTATTTTACTCAATCACCAATGATTTAAGTATCAATAATAAAAGTTCACTTCAGTAAACTAGTTTACTGAAGTGAAGAAATAATTTAAAAATATGGGAGGGAAATTAAAGATGCATAATCTGACTGAAGCTCAGCGGAAAGAGTGTCTGGGCGATTTTTACAAAATCGTCGCTTCATTTCATGATTATAATGAGGCTAAAAACTTCTTTAAGGACTTGTTAACGTCCAGCGAAATGATTATGATTTCGCGTCGGATTCAAGTAGCCAAATATTTAATGGAAGGAATGACGCACGAACAAGTTATTGAGGCGCTAGGCGTTGGTAGTGGAACCGTAGTCCAAGTAGACCGCTGGTTGCACGATGGTAATCGCGGCTATCGGCAAGTGCTAAAAAAGTTTAAAGATGAAGAGAAAATAAAAAAAGCCTCGGGATCTTCTCATTATTCTTTAGCTCAATTGAGAAAAAAATTCCCAGTACAATTTATATTTTTGCATTTGTTAATGGATAAAAGCAGAAAGTCGTAAACTGTATTCACTTCAGTAAACTAGTTTACTGAAGTGAACTTTATATATAAAGTAGATAATTTGGGCTTAAGTTAAAAATAAGTTAAAAATTTTGTGATTCAAAAAAGAGGCGGCTGGGGGCCATCTCTTTTTTGAAGTTCAATTATTATATTTTACAAATCGTATTTGGCGATGTTTTCGTCGGCTTTGTTTTGCAGCCAGTCAATTAGCTCTAGGCCTTCGGGGGAATTGACAAGGTGGGCGAAGCGGCGCTGTTTTGCCAGGTATTCTTTGACTAGCGGGATAGGGCGGGGGACCTTCCAATCGCTGGTTTTTTGGCCATAGCGGAATTCCAGCAGAGGGTAGATGCCGGTTTCGGCGGCCAGTTTGGGCACGAGCATCGTGTCTTTGACATCAATGTGCCAGCCGGGAATGCAACTCGATAATACTTGGATGTAGCTAGGGCCGTCAGTGGCTGCTGCGGCTAAGACCTTGGCCTTTAAATCGTCCAGGAAGGCTGAGGTCGTCTGCGCGACATATGGCACGCCGTGCGCCAGCGCAATCGCCATCATGTCCTTCTTGTGGCCGGTAAAGCCAAGCTCTAGCGCGACAGCCGGGGTGGTGGCGGTGTTGGTGCCCTTAATAGTGGCGGCAGAGGCTTGCATGCCGGTATTGGCATAGATTTCGTTGTCGTAGCAAATATAGATAATAGGTTCGCCGCGGCTCCAAAGGCCGGAGACGGCGCCAAAGCCGATGTCAAAGGTTGAGCCATCGCCGGCCTGGACTAAGATCTTGGTTTTTTTGTCCAGCCCTTGCTGTTTGAGCGCGGCGTAGATGCCCGAAGCCACGCTGGCCGGATTGGCAAATAGCGAATGGATCCAAGGCACTCCCCAAGCTGAATGTCCGTGGCGGCTGGTGGTGATTTCCAGACAGCCCGTGGCATTAGCGATAATTACATCGGGGCCTAAAGCGTTGACTACGGTGCGAGCCGCTAAAATTTGGCCGCAACCGACGCAGGCTGTATTGTCGAAGCTAAGTAGATTAGACATATGTTATGTAGGATGCATTTATTTAGTAACGCAATATAAAATTCTTATGCTTCAAGAGTTTGCTGGTAAGCCGGTTTAACTTGTGCCGATTATGATTAGATTTCCGCCTTCGCCTGCCTCGACTTCTCAGCAAAGCAGGCAGGAATGACAGGGGAAAGGAGGGACGCCCCTATGATGCAGCGGGGCAAGCAGTAATGGTTATTATAGAGGAATCTTAACCTGATAAATGCCGATGGCTTTGAAGGCTGCTTGGCAGTCGTCGAACCAGAGGTCAACGCGGCGGCCCTTGATGGCCGACCCTTTGTCTGTGACAGTGTATTTTTGCCCAGCGACTTCGATTTGGCTGCCAGCCGGGAAACAGCTCCAGTCAGCTGCGGCCGTGCCCGGTATGGGCTGGGTAAAAGTTGCGGTTTGATTGCAATAGGTTTTCTTCTGATCGTTAAAGTCTTTGCAGGCGCCCCAAGTCAGGCCTGAACTGCCGCAGGTAAAGCGATCTTCGCGCCCGTCCGGGCAAGTGCAGTTTAGTCCGACTGCGCAAAGGAAGTCATGGCGTACCTTGAAGGCGGCGCTCAGCGGGCGGCAGTAGCCTGTAACCAGCGCGTCGAAATAGCCTTGCTTTTTTTCTTGGTCATTAAAGCGGTTGCAAGGCAAGACGGCGTATTGGTCAATCACTTGCGGCAGAGGCTTGCCGATCATCTCTCGCATTAGCTTGAGCTTGTTATTGTCTCTTAGTGCGTAGATGATAAGGGCGAGAACGGCTATCGTTAATAAAATAAAATATATGATTTTTTTTGCCATAGTAGAGGTTAGTAGAGTTATCCTAATTCATCTAATAATAAATGCAAGCGGCTAACAGCCCCAGTTGTTTTGATCCAGATAGTGGTAGTTAGCCTTGACGCGGTTGACGTAGTTTCTGGTCTCGCCGTAAGCGCCGAACCAAGAGCATTCCCAGATAGTAAGTCCGTTGCAAACGGTTACGTAGGCCGGCTTGTTGCAGCGCGAACCGCCGTTGTAGGCGGCAATCTGATATTTGATGTCGGCAGACGTGTCGCAGCTGGAATTGCGAGGCTGTTCATAGCAGCCGGTAGATTCCAGATGTTTGAGATATTTGGCGCCAGCCATGATAGAAGTCTGGGGGTCGCGTAAATTATTGGAAAAGCCCATGGCACGCGCGGTGGAGGGCAACAGCTGCATCAGCCCGACTGCACCGGCCGAGCTGATGATCGAAGGGCGGCCAAGCGATTCAGCCATCATCTGCGCTTTGAGCAGGGTGCAGTCTAGGCCATACTTATCCGCTGCTCGTGCTAGTAGTTCGTCAAACTTAGAAACATTATCGCTAAAGCTAGGTTTGCCTTTGAAGATATTGATTCCTGGCAGAGACACGATTACTCGGGGCTTGGGCAAAGGTATGGAGCCGGGCACAAAAGGGATAATCATGTTGTTGGCCAATCCGGGTGAGGCTGGGTAGATCAGCTGGGGGGCATAGATAAACAAAACCAAAAAACAAAAGATAGCCGCAGCCCAAATATACATAAAGATTCTCAAGTTGTGCTCGAGATGTTTCTTTCTATCGGCAAGCTTGCGTTTGGCTGGCGTTAGCTTGTGATGCAGCATGAGCGGACTGGGCATAATAAAAGATTAATTGACGGCTGGTTGATAACAGACCGTTTTTGAGCGTTGAAAGACGCTGATAGTGAGGCAAGTATCATTATAATGGCCCCAGCAATTGCCGTCTTCGCCCTTGCCGCTGCCGTTGCAGTCCATGGTAGCTGTGCCGCCAGTGTAGACCAGGACGTGGCCAGAGGCCACGCTTCCATCGGAGGGCATGTTTCTGTTTAGGCGGCCTGGGTATCCCCAAAGTGTTCCTGGCTGCATCTGTTGGTTGTTGAGATAAAGTTGGCCGTTTTCATAGCGACAGCTGGTGATTTCGTTGCAATTAGAGAATATACTTGCGGTATTTTGGCCGTAGGGGTTGCTCAGGCCGGAGCAGTATAGGACCTTGCTGGCATAAGACGAACAATCGTACCAAAATTTACCGGGTCGGCTGGCAATCGGCAAAGTGCGCATTGTTTCGTCGTAAGCCATAACGCCGTTAAAGCTGGCGGCAACCTGTGAGATGACCGCCGAGCCGCCAGTTTTGGGACAGAAAACATTAGGCGGCGTTGCGCTGTTGTTATTAAAACTGCGCCCATTAGCATCGCCGCCTTGCGTGTCGTTGATATAGACATCTTTTAGAATTGTTTCTTGGCGATCGATGTATGACACGTCTAGCGATTTGAACAATAGTAAATCTTTATTAATCATGCCTAGTATCAGATAGGCGCACAGTCCGACTGATAGGCCGTATAATGAATCCTGGATCCAGGCTTTGGCTTTGGTTACCTTGGCCGGGTTGCCCATAGACAAAACCCACATCATGCCGCCGATAGCTACGCCCAAAACAGCCAGGACACCGATCGCTGACATGCCGAACTGATAAAGCGAAACAATATAGTTGCCGATGCCTCCCGCGGAGCCGCTTTGAGCTAGGGCAGGAGTAGTATAAAACAATAGTATGCTTAATAGTATGGAAAATCTGGATAGTCGAGTCATAAAGCAATGCATGATTCATGAATACATTTAATAATGTTTGTCTTATTTGTGATAAGTGCAGGTGCAGGTGCCTAGTCCGAAAAACCAACCGCAAAAGCAATCGCCGGTATCGACCATGGCGCTTGGGCCACCGCATATGCCTGCAAAGTTATTGCGGCCAACGCATTCGTAATCTGCGCTGCCATTCGTACATTTTTCTCCGCTTGTGTTGTCATCGGCTGATTTTCGGCAAGGTTCGCAGGCTCCGTTGTTGCAGTAGCCGTTGGTATTGGATTTTGTATTGCATTTACTGCCGTTATCGCGACCTTTGCAGTATTCGGGGTTATCCTTGCCTGTGCACCAGTCTTTGGTGACAGGATTATCCCAGCATTTGCCGTCGTAGATGGTAGTTGAGCTTCCGGCCTTTGGCTGTTCCATTTTTGCGGTGACAGTGCTTGCAGGAAATTTAAATTGTTCGGTATAGGCATCATAAAATTGATTGCAGTCGTTTTGAGCCCAAGATTTGTCGGCGGTGTTTAGCGTGGCGCATCTTTTAACACTGCCAAAATGTTGATCTGTTGTGCCGATATTTGCCACTAAATCTCCGTTAATAACGCAGCACATGTATTGGTTGGAATTTTTACCGTCCGACTTTGCTACAACGCCAGTAAGTTGGGCGGCAGCGCCATAGTAAGTGGCTGGCAAGGTCAATGCTTTTCGGCCGACTATCTCAATGTCAGTTGTCGAGCAAAAAACCAAGTCCTTGTTAATCATTGATAGCAGGGCAAAGGCGGATAATACCAGGGCTAAGCCGATCAGTCCATCCGTAATCCAGCCTTTGGCCTTGCCGATACTGCCGGGGTTGCCGACCGACATGACCCACATCAAGCCGCCGACAGCCACGGCCAGAGCCGCGACAATACCTACGGCGCCCATAGCGAAATCGTAGATGGAGGCAATATAATTGCAGATACCGGCCGTACTTTGGGCATAGACGGTGCGCGCGGGCAAAATAATGATAGCCGATACAAGGGTTAGGACTTTGATTATATGTTTCATAAATCAATGATAATAGGCTTAGATATTTTTTTGGCAGCCATTTTTATGATTTGAGCGATAGTGGCCTGGCTGATAGTTTTGCCGCCTAGGCCGCAGACCATGCTGTTGATATTCAGATTGGAGCCATAAAGCGCGGCCTTGACCTCGGCGGTGAGCGGGGCTTCGGCGCCGTTGGAGATGGCTCGGTCTAGGACTGCCAGATTTTTTAATCCAGAGCAGAGTTTTTTGAGGTCGCCCTCTGGGAAAGGGCGGAAAGTCTTGAGCCTGATAAGGGCAATATCGGGGTGATTTTCTTGTAGAGATGTTTTAAAAGTTCCTGCGACAGAGCCGGTGACCAAGATGGCCGTTTGAGCTTTTTTCGGCCCGTACCATTCCAGTAGGCCATTATTGGTCGAGGAATAATTTGTTAAGCTGCCAGTGTCCATGGTTTTATAATACTCGGCAAAAACTTTGTTGATTAATTTATCAGCACCTGTAAGCTTGGCGGCAGTGGCCAGTTTTAGGCCTTGAAATTGTTCGGTGTCGGCCAGAGTGCCCAGACTGCGGGGGTGGGATGTTTGCAAGGCAGGCGGTAATTTGGGGCCCAAAAATTTTTGCACTGCATCGCTATCGGGAGGGCAGGCCGGTTCGCTGGTGTGCGTAAGCAGAAAGCCATCGACATTGACCGCGACAGGCAGCTGTAATTCGGCAGCCAAACGAAAAGCGATAATATGCATATCAATCGCTTCTTGGGCGGATTCGGCAAAGAGCATCAGCCAGCCGGCATCGCGCATAGCCATGGCATCGGATAGATCGTTCCAAATATTGATAGGCGCTGATAAAGATCGGTTGGCCAGGGTCATGACGACAGGTAATTCTAGGCCGGCGATGTTATAGACGACTTCCAGCATGTGCAGCAAGCCTTGTGAGCTGGTGGCGGTATAGGCGCGTTCACCGGCCGCCGCGGCGCCCAGCACCATGCTGGCGGCGGCGGTTTCTGATTCGGCGCGCAGGAATTGGCAATCAAGCGTGCCTTGGGCCTTAAAGCGGGCCAAGTCCTCGACAATGTGAGTCTGTGGAGTAATGGGAAAGGCGGCCACTACGCCTGGCCGGCAAGCAGCGACGGCCATGGCGATGGCGCGCGAACCTTCTAGTATCTTTAGTTTATCGTGTTTGGGCATAGAGTTGTCGGTAGCCTTCTTTGGCAGCTTGTTGGTTGATTTGAATTAGTTCATTTTTCTTGTCTGAAAATTTTTCTGCTATGGCTGATTGCAGGCTTTCGAGATCAATCAGCCCGCTGACAGCCGCCCATCCTCCTAATAGAGCGCTATTGGCAGCTAGCGGGCTTGCCAAGTCGTCTGCTATTTTTTTGGCGTCCAGGGTGTAGATCTTTGCTTTTAATTTAGCGATTTTGGCGGATAACGTAGCTGAATTCGCGCTAGAATTAATTAATAATTTGGCGCGGCGGTCGATGCCGGCCAGAGTATCGGGGTTGGATAATGCTTTGTCGGTTGTCAGTATCAGCCAATCGGGGCGGGCAATCGGCGCGCGCGTTAAGACTGGAGCATCGGCAAAGCGCAAAGATGCCGAAACAGGCGCTCCGGTGCGTTCCGGTCCGAAAGAGGGCATGGCTTGAGTCCAAAAGCCGAATTGCCAGCCGGCTAAGGCCAGGATTTCGGCTGCGGTTACGACGCCTTGGCCGCCCAAGCCGTGGATGCGGATTTCTATCATATTATTTAGGGATGCTTTCGATGATTTGAGATAATTGATCGGCGGTTAAAGCGTTAGACACGGCCTGGCCGTTAAAATACCAGGTTGGAGTGCCCGGAATCTTGAGAGCGTCAACCGCGTCCCTGATGTCTGTTGTAATGTTGTCTAAGTATTTTTTGCTGACTAGGCATTGGCGGAATTTGACGCTGTCGAGGCGGAGCTGATTGGCAAAGCCGACTAGCTCTTCTATATCGTTGCCTAGGGTGTCGTTCTGATTATCGAATAAGATGTTGGCCATTTCCCAATAACGGCCTTGTTCGCCGGCGCAGTGGCCGGCTAAAGCCAGGGCGATGCTGCGATTGTCAGCGGCGTAGGTGCGCAACACTAGGCGCGTGTCTTTGGCGTATTTATTTTTGATAACATTGAGCGAAGGAAAGCTGGCGTGTGAATAAGGGCAAGTAAAATCGGTGAATTCCACAATCGACAGTGAGCCTTTGGCTGGACCGGTAATCATCCAGGGCAAAGTTGAAGTGCCTTCGATCATTTTTTTGCGGGTCGGGGTATAAGGTATGAGCTCGGTTTGTTGCACGGCTGATTCCGACTCTTGCGGGTTAAAAAGCTTGTTGGGGCTGGTGGGGTCAAAGATGACTAATAGGACAAATAATAATATAGCCAGCACTCCGATGAGCACCCATTTTCCCCAACCCGGCCAGAGTGAATTGTTTTTCATAAAATAATTTGCTAAAATGAGGCTAGTTTATCTAGCTAAGATAATTGATCGGAAGCCTGATTGTTTGTTGGGCTAATTATATCATAGTCTTATGTCAAAACCAAGCATTAATCATTACGAACAAAAATTGGAAAACAAGGCAGCCAGACGCTCGGCCAAGGGCCGTCCCAAGATGGCGGTCAGCGGAGCGGGGGTTAAGCAGCTGGTGAGGATTATCAAGGAGAAGAAGGGGAAATAGTTTTATCGATAATATGATAATTATGTTTTGCTCAGTTTAAAGTTTTGGTAATATAACAGATCCCTGCCTGCGCAGGGATAAATGCAAATAAAGCATTAATCATTACGAACAAAAATTGGAAAACAAGGCAGCCAGACGCTCGGCCAAGGGCCGTCCCAAGATGGCGGTCAGCGGAGCGGGGGTTAAGCAGCTGGTGAGGATTATCAAGGAAAAGAAGGTGAAATAGATGTGATAAAACAAATTATAAATATTTGTTCAATTAATACTGTTATTTCAGTATTAAAGTTGGATGATATAACAGATCCCTGCCTGCGCAGGGATAAAATCAGATGAAAATAATTTCTTGGAATGTTAATGGCATCCGCGCTTGTATGCGCAATGGTTTTGTGGAGGTTTTGGCTCAGCTGGATCCTGATATTATTTTGTTGCAAGAAATCAAGATTGATGACGCGGCTCGCGCGCAACACGACTTTGATTTACCGGCCTATGAAGAATATTGGTATCCGGCCGAGCGCAAGGGTTATTCCGGTACGGCTATCCTGAGCAAAAAGCCGATTTCGGTGACGAACGGTTTCGGCTGGCCGGAGTATGACGGCGAAGGCCGAGTGCAAACGGCTGACGCAGGTGACTTCTGGGTGGTCAATGCCTATTTCCCTAATTCTCGCGGCGACCTATCGCGTCTCGGGTTTAAAGAAAAGTTTAATGAAGTCCTCTTGGGCTATTTAAAAGAGCTTGAGAAGACCAAGCCTGTAATCATCGGCGGCGACTTTAATGTGGCGCGCGAAGAGATTGATCTGGCGCGGCCGAAGGAGAACACGCAGAACCCCGGCTTTACCAAAGAAGAGCGTTACTGGGGCCGTGAGTATCTAAAGTCCGGGCTAATCGATAGTTTTCGTTATCTGCATCCGGATAAAATTCAATATTCTTGGTGGAGTTATCGGGCTTTAGCTCGCGTGCGCAACATCGGTTGGCGCATCGATTATTTCTTTGTTTCCGAAATATTGGCAGCCAAATTAAAAAGTGCTATAATATACGATGAGCTTAAAGGATCTGACCATTGTCCGATAGGCGTTGAGCTATAATGGCCTATATTAATATATGCGCAATACAAAAGCCGCAAAAAATTTGGCGTTTACTCTGATTGAATTATCTGTAGTCGTTTTTATAATCGCGATCTTAACATCTATCGCTGCCTGGGGTGTTAATTCTATCAGCAAGCGAACGCGAGATGTCCGCCGTTTGGCCGATGTCAAAGATATCCAAGTCGCATTGATGGTCTACAAACAGCAAAACAGTTATTTCCCGCCTGCTTCGCAGGTGATCTCGGGCCAACCGCTGGTCAGCCCTGACGGGCGTCAGACATACATGTCCAAGGTGCCCAATAGTCCTGCCTGCAGCGGTTGCGGACCGGTGGCAAAATATATTTATCATAATATCAGCCCCAACACTTATAATATCGATTTTTTCTTGGAAGGCGGTTTTAATAATCTCAAAGCCGGTGTTTATTCGGTCACCCAAAAAAGCACCCCGCTTATCTGCATACCAAATTGCGCCAATCGCGATTGGGGGATTGATGACGGCTGCTATGGCTTCTGTCCTCCGCCTAACCAGGCGAGCATCTTCTTGACTTATTGGACCAAGACTTCTGCCGGCGGTACGATACGTGTGACTCCGGCGCCAGGCAGCAATTATTTGGTGATAGCCAGAGAAACCGACTATGTTATGAATGTTACCGGAGTATCAGTGACGCCAAGTATCGGCGCGACTTATTATATATATAGCTCTGGTTGTCCGTTTACGGTCAAGAGCACGGCTGTTAATAACGGGTCTGGTATCATTACTTTGCGTAAGGATCCGGCTTACGATTATAATTGCGGTGTACCGAAAACTAGCGGTAATTTGACTCGGCTTACAGGGACCGGCGACTCATCTATTGCTTTTACTCATAGTCCATCTAACAATATCACCTGTAATAATACTTGGTTCCAAGGCCAAAATATAGATGTTCCGGTAGATGGTCAAACATATACGCCATCATCGGTCTATGGAGAAGGCTCTAAAATCGGTGAGTCTTATGTTTTGGCGGTGGCTAACTCTACTGCGGACTTTCCTTTTGGCGCTACGTATTTAAACAGAGATACTTGTTATTCATTTCTGGTTTATAAGTATTACAGCCAAGCGGGGAAGAACAACCATTATTTGACAACCACCACTTCATTAAGACCCCAAAAGACTTCACCCTAGGGTTAAGTCTTTTCGCGCATCAAAATATTTTATTTACTTATTAATAATTTATGTTCAGGACAAAAGAGTTTGTCAGCAGAACAGCCTTCACCTTAATCGAAGTGATGGTGGTTATCTTCATTATCGCGATTTTGACCACCATGACCGCGTGGGGCTTAAACAACATCAGCATTCGCGCCCGAGATACCAGGCGTCTGGCGGATGTGAGAGATATCCAAACTGCTCTAATGCTATACAAACAGCAGAATAGTTATTTCCCCGCCTCGCTGTCACCCGGGTCGCCTTTGGTTAGTCCGGATGGAAGGCAGACTTATATGACCAAGATTCCGGATAATCCAAACTGCAGCGGTCCGTATTGCAGCTCTCTGCCTCATTACGCCTATACCAATACAAAACCGAACAGTTATAAATTGATTTTTTATATCGAGGGCGGAGTCAACGGCATGGCCAGCGGCGTCTATGAGGTCACTCAGAAAAGCACGCCTCCGGCTATTTGCGTGCCGAGTTGTAGCGGTTTGGATTTGGGAGATAGCGACGGCTGCATGGGCACTTGCCCCTTGTATCTGGCGGAGCCGACATCTGGTGTTACCGGTACGCTTGTGATTTCTTGGACTAAATCTAACGTTAATTTTAGAATAATGAGAGCCGGCAATGCCGGCATGGGTAACGCATTGTTGACCCTAGGCAAATTGGCCGAAAGAACAATCACGGTTAGCGGGATTAACTCCGTTCCTGCTGTCGGCGATATATATTATCCAACTCCAACCTCCAGCTTTGGCACCGAGTGCTTCAAGCTGAAGGTAACGGCTAGGAATATTACTAATGGCTCTGGCACCATTAAGCTGGCAACGGTTGGCTCGCGTACCGGTTGCGCTGTTAATACAGGTTCCTTTGGAGCTACCTACAATGCTGCTCTTGTCAATACTTTTGGTACGGGTACGCTGGTCTCATCTTCCGGGGTTGGCGATGCTGTCATACCTTATGCCACGTCGACTACGGAAACTACCGCGACGACTATGGCTAATAATATGGTTGATGTGCCGGTAGACGGGGTGACTTATAATGTAGGCGATGTAATCGGTGCTTCGTATGTTATTAGAAATTCATTAACTACAGATGTTATACTCCCAAGCGCTACCACTACTATGGGTTATGTCTTTTATTCGATATACACTTGGATTGGCACCCGATCTTTTGAATACAACCAAGACGGTGTCCACAAACCGAATTATGCCACCGGCACCGCTACGAAGGGCATTATCCGCGGTCAGTATTCCGGAGGCAGTTAATAATAGCTTCAACTATAAAAACAGGCTGCTTAAACGCAGTCTGTTTTTAATTTGCTTTTTGCCCAGTAATGAGGTAAAATAAGCAAAAGTAATATATTTTAGGCTAATTATGCGCGAATATCAACATCAACAACTGGAGGCAAAGTGGAGGCAAAAATGGCAGCAAGAGGGGCTTTATACGGCAGAAAATGGCCAAGATAAGCCAAAGTTTTATGTTTTGGATATGTTTCCTTATCCATCCGGCGCCGGGCTGCATGTCGGCCACCCCAAGGGCTATATAGCGACCGACGTTGTCACTAGGTGCATGATGATGCAGGGATACAATGTTCTGCACCCTATGGGCTGGGATGCCTTCGGCCTGCCGGCGGAGAATTACGCCCTCAAGACCGGCGTACACCCGACTATTAGCACCGCTGACCATATTGTCAATTATAAAAGGCAGCTTGATGACATCGGCCTGGCTTATGATTGGAATCGCGAAATCAACACTACTGACCCTGACTATTATCGCTGGACGCAATGGACTTTCTTGGAGATGTTTAAGCGGGGATTGGTCTATGAATCACATGAGCCGATTAATTGGTGCCCTACTTGCAAAACAGGTCTGGCAAATGAGGATTTGGAAAATGGACTTTGTGAGCGTTGCGGTACGGTGGTAGAAAAAAAGCCATTGCGGCAGTGGGCTGTGCGGATTACCGATTATGCTAATCGCTTGCTGGCTGATTTGGACAAACTTCCTGATTGGGAAGATAGCATCAAGGAAATGCAACGCTACTGGATCGGCAGATCTGTTGGCGCAGAGATTAATTTTAAAGTAATTATAAACACTTCTGGTGTCATCCCCCATCCCTCGCGGGAGGCAGGCGCTAAGGCGGGGATCTTGCCCGTGACCGTTGATCAACGATTAGATTCCCGCCTTCGCGGGAATGACACGGGGGAAAGTGCGGTAATCAAAGTTTTTACGACCAGGCCCGATACTATCTTCGGTGCTACGTATTTGGTTATTTCACCTGAACATGAATTAATCAACGAATTAGGCGATGCGATTTTGAATCTTAATGAAGTGCAAGGATATATCAGCCAAGTCAAGAATAAATCAGACATGGAGCGTACTGATTTAAACAAAGATAAATCGGGCATCGAATTACAGGGTGTTAAAGCACTGCATCCAGTGACCGGACACCAGTTGCCTATCTTTGCCGCAGATTATGTTTTATCCGGCTATGGCACAGGCGCTATTATGGCTGTACCGGCGCACGACGAACGCGATCATGAGTTTGCGCTCAAATACAACCTACCAATTATCAAAGTGGTTGTGCCGCCGGCCTTAGATCAGCTTAATACAGTCGGCTTTAACAGCTTGCCTGAACACACTGATATTAGGGTTGTCGATGATTGTTATACAGCAGAGGGTCTTGCTATTAATTCTGATTTCTTGGATGGCCTGAGCACAGCAGCAGCGAAGGAAAAGATTATTATATGGCTGACTGAGAACAAAATAGGACAAGCTAAGGTTCAATACAAATTAAAAGACTGGGTCTTCTCGCGCCAACGTTATTGGGGCGAGCCGATACCCTTGATTTATTGTGAGTATTGCCATGATAATCCGACTAACGAGGGCGAACGCCTTAATCCTGGCTGGATTGCTGACGATAATTTACCTGTTACGCTGCCGATGGTCGATCATTACGAGCCGTCCGGCACGGCCGAATCGCCACTGGCTAATATCACCGATTGGGTCAATGTCAAATGTCCGCGTTGCGGCAAGGCGGCTAAACGCGAGACCAATACGATGCCGCAATGGGCCGGTTCCAGTTGGTATTATTTGCGTTATTGCGACCCTTATAATGACAAAGAATTGATAAGCAAAAAAGCGGAAAAATATTGGAACCCAGTCGATTTATATGTCGGCGGGGCCGAGCACGCTACGCGTCATTTGATTTATGCTCGTTTTTGGCACAAATTCCTATTTGATATTGGCGTTGTCTCGACCGAAGAGCCTTTTGCCAAGTTGCGCCATGTCGGATTGATTTTGGCTGAGGACGGCCGTAAGATGAGCAAGCGTTGGAACAATGTTATTAATCCTGATGATATCTGCAGTGAATATGGCGCTGATGCTTTCCGCGTCTATGAAATGTTCATGGGTCCCTTTGACCAGCCGGTGGCCTGGAATACCAATGGCGTAATCGGTGCGCGCAAATTTCTGTCCAAACTGACGGCCTTGAGCCAAAAAGTGGGCGATGACTCGGCTAGCAAGGCCGCTATCAGCCAGCTACACAAAACAATCAAGAAAGTCACCAGTGATATTATTGATTTCAAGTTTAATACCGCCATCAGCGCCTTGATGATATTGGTGAATGCTTTGGGCGATGAAGAAAGTCTGACCAAAGAACAATACGGTATGGCCTTGCAATTGGCCGCGCCTTTTGCTCCTCATCTAGCCGAGGAATTGTGGCAAGAATTGGGCCACGGCCAATCTATTTTTCTCTCTTCGTGGCCGAGATTTGACGCCGAACTGGCGCAAGACGAAGCAGCGGTGGTTGTCATCCAAATCAACGGCAAAGTGCGCGATCAGATGGAAGTCGGATTGGATATGCCGGCTGCTGATGTCGAAGCGCTAGCCAAGGCCAGAGAGAAGATTGTATCTTGGCTGGAGGGGAAGGAGATTGTGAAGGTGATAGTTGTGCCTAATAAATTGGTAAATATTGTGATTAAATAAATTTTTAATTTTTAATTTTATAAATAATTTTTAATTTTTAAATCCATATTTGGTATAAAATTAAAAGTTGTTAAAGTAAACAAATTTAAACCTTTGATATCGATAGGAGTTTAAAGTCCCATTCCTCAAAAATTAAAAATTATTTATCCTTACGTAACGTTCGAACAAGTTTAGAAAGATACCTAATCGCAAAGAACGCCAATTGTTAATAGGAGAAAATTAAAAATTATAAAATTAAAAATTACCCCAATTTATGTCCCGCCAAGCTAGCTTACTAACCGAAACAAAAGAACTCGCCAAAAAATATGCCATCACGCCCACGAAGCGTTTTGGCCAGAATTTTTTGACGAGCGAATTGGTCTATATGGACATTATGGAGGCTGCCGATATTCATAAGGAAGATCGTGTATTGGAAGTAGGCCCAGGCCTGGGGTTCTTGACTTTTGCCTTGGCCGAACAGGCAGGCGAGGTGGTAGCGGTGGAAATAGACCGCAATCTGACACGCATCTTGCCGGGGCGCGTCAAAGAATTTGGCTATACCAATGTCCGCATTATCGAAGGCGATATTCTGGACTTTCCAAATATCAAGGGATTGGAAAATTGGGCGGATAAGCCTTTTAAGGTCGTGGCCAATCTGCCGTATAATATTACCAGCGTTTTCTTGCGCAAATTTCTGGAAAAAGGCCCGCGGCCTCAGACTCTGACTCTGCTATTGCAAAAAGAAGTGGCCGAGCGGATTTGCGCCAAGGCAGGCAAGATGAGCATCTTGGCGCTGTCGGTGCAGTTCTACGGACAGCCGGAATTTAAGTTCCGTGTGGATAAGTCTGACTTCTGGCCGCAGCCGGAAGTGCAGAGCGCGGTGCTGACTATCAAGGTTAATGACCAGCCGGCTTTGCCGCTTGCAGATGTCAAACCCTTTTGGCGATTAATCAAGATTTCATTTGCCGCAAAACGCAAGATGTTAAAGAAAAACCTAGCCGCAGCCTTGCCTTTGGACATCGAAGACTTCGGCCGTATCTTGGCTGGATTAGGGCTAAATCCGGAGGCGCGAGCGCAGGATTTGGGCCTTGACGATTGGCTGCGGCTCTTTGCTCTATTGAAGCGTGATGTGTTATAATAAGCTTGTCCTTTATGGATAAGTTTTTTTATCCGCTCGCGGCGGCTATTAAGCTATGCGGCGCTTTGCGCTATCAATCAACTGACAATCTATGGCAACGCTGGCAAACCAAAAGCCGGTCATTAATCCGCCTAGCAACACGCTGACCCGAAAACAAAAATTCGGGACGGTTGTTTTTTCGTTATTGGGCGTGATTATTTTCGTTTTTTGGTATACGCAATTAAAAACCAATCTTTACTATATTCCTTTGGGCGGCGTAGAAGTCATGAGGTTAAAGGCAACGCCAGTGGCAACCAGCACTCAGAACGCCGTTGATCTGACTAAGGACACTGACGGCGATGGTTTGCCTGATTATATGGAAATAAACCAATATCATACCTCTCCTTATCTGACTGATTCGGATGGCGATGGTATTTCTGATTACCAAGAAGTAGTACAAAGCACCGATCCTAATTGCGCTCAAGGCGCCAATTGCGCTTTAGGTGGATTGTATGGAGGAGGCGCGGTTACCAGCAGCGTCTCCACTAAGGCAGCCTTTGATATTACGGCTGCTCAGCAGGCGACTATACAGAAGGCATTTGGCGAGAAACCGGATCCGGCTGTCATAAGGCAGTCTTTGCTGGCTAGCGCCTCTACTGATACGGACAGGCAACAAATCAGCAAGCTGACGGACGAACAAATCTTATATTTATACCAACAAATGTTAGCCAGCATCCCGGTGGATGCCACCCAGCCGGTTGCGCCTGCAGTTGCCGCCCCGGCCATTTCAAATCAATAATAATTTCAATATATGCATTTTCCACATTTACCAGCTAAGTGGCGAGCCAAGCTTTTGCTCCTGATTTTTATGTTAGCCTTGGGCTTATCTCTTGCTTCAAACAGGAGCGTTCAGGCTCAACTGATCGTTGGTCCTTTGCCAATGCCGACGGTTACTGTGGCTGATGTGCCGGCTACTACGATTGCCACCAAGGACTGGCTTGGCGATGCTTGGGTCTATATTCGCAACAAAATGGCCAGCGTCTTTTTCCAAAATACGGCGCGCAAAGTTCTTAATGATTTCGCCAAAGACGCCGCCACTTATTTGGGCGCGGGCGGCAAAGGCCAAACAGCTTTGTTTATCAAACAAAAGTACGAGAACTTTTGGGCGAATGTAGGCGACAAGGCGCTGGGCGACTATATTGAAAGTTTTGCCAATTCGGTGGTCTCTGATATCGCCTACAATGACATAGTCAACAAAAAGCAAGCAGCCTGCGCAAATGCTTTGGCCGCTTGTACCGGCACTTACATCGAAGGTTCTCCGGAATATGACAAGTGTGTCGCTGATAATCAATTATGCGTCTATAAGATTGACGACAAGACCGGCGGCCTTAATAAGTGCAGCAAAGCCTTGACTACCTGTATCGATGGCTGCGTCGGCACCTATTTGGCTGATGCTCAGCCCGATTGCATCCGCAGCTGCAATGCAATAAACCAAACTTGCACCGATGCGACAGTCGGAGCGCTTGATAAACTGCGCAAGAAGCCGATGCTGGGGCTGAGTTCACCTTTAGACAAGCTGAATATTTGCAATCCTAATTTTAATATTGCGCTTAAGATTAACCTAGGCCTTGTCAATACGCAGACTGCCTGGAGGCCTGACTGTAGCTTTACTACCATGGTGCGGAATTGGAATACTCAATATGATAGAATCCGCGACATGAGCAGCAAGAGCTTCCTAAAGACTTTTTCCAATTATTTTAATCCCGTTTCCAGTGATTTATCCGTAGCTTGGATTTTAAATTCCAATATAATCGAATATCAGGGCAAAAAAATATCTGATAGCGAAAAAGAAACCATAGCCAACCAAGGCTGGCTGGATGTCAGGAACTTTGCCGGCGACCTGGTCGGCACTAAGGGCGATGCTCAGACTCGACGTCAATTAACCGATCAGGCCCTGTGGGACAATATGGGCAAAGTGACAGGCGATATCTTGGTTGATGCCGCCAACATCTTTTTGAATCAAATCTTGATCACCGGGTGGCAAAATCTGATGGGCAATCTTTCTGATACTACCAGCCAAACTAATCTAAACAGCTTTTATAATACCAGTTCTCCCGGCCGGGCCGCTATCGAAGCTAAGATTAGCAAATTGACCGAGCCGGTGTTCTCCGAACCGGGTCGGATGGATATTCTGTCGCAGCTTGCCGCTTGTCCGGATGAAAGCAAGCCGGGGCCTACTAATTGTGTTATTTCCTCTGGCTTTTCCAGCGCGTTGACTAACAAAATGACTCTTGTCGACGCGGTTAAACAGGGGACTTTGCCCGGCGACTGGCCTTTTGGCTTTAATAAATTCGGCGAAGACAAGCTGGTATATAATCAAGGTTATCCATATCGTTCTATCTTGATTTTGCGCAAATATCGCATAGTGCCGGTCGGTTGGGAACTGGCTGCGCAAGAGATTCAGCGCCAATATAGCCAGGCTCTAGGCGCTGTGCAAGGCGCAGCGCCTAGCGGCTTATCGGCTGATCGTCCCGATGGCATTTCTTTGAATGATTTATTAGCTTGTTATAATCCTAATGATGATATTACCGGTTACTCCGCTGCTTGGTGCCAAGGCTTGGTTGATCCATATTGGGTGCTCAAGCTGCCTGACTATTATTGCAAGGCAAAGGGCTATGGCCCGGAAATACAGGGCGAAATCGGCCAGGTTCCCAGCGGCATCAAATATTGTTCCACTGATCAGGGCAAGACTATGTCCAAGGTTGATGATGAACAAAAAGAATGCGGTTCTGACAATGATTGCTGCACAGAAAGTGAATTGGTTTACAAAGATCAACTCAGCCAACGCAACGACGCCAAGACTTTGCGCAGCTTTAAGTGCGTCTCGGCTTGTACTTATACGGCCAGCAGATTAACATTGCAGCGGGCAGATAGTTATTGCGCGGATGAACAGCAATGCATCAAGACAGACGCTAAAGGCAATTGCTTGTATTATGGCTATTGTACTGCCGAACGCCGTAAATGGGTCTTTAGCCGGAATAATCAAGACCAGGCATGCGATGCTTATGCCAATACTTGCACCGCCTATCGTGATGACAAGAATACGGCTCATTATTATTTGGCTAATACCTTGGACTTTGCTCAATGCGATGCCAGCAATATCGGCTGCCGCAAATACGCACTGGGCGGCGATTGGAACCCGGCTAATTCGACAATTGCTTGGTCTGCCACGCCGGCGATACATCTAAACGCGCGTTCTGCCAATTGCGCGGCGGGCGACGAGAGCTGCCATCAGTTTACCCGCCTTAATCAGGAAAAGGGATCAAACTTGATTGGAGACGGGGATTTTGAATTGCATGATGCCGCTCATTGGCAATCATCCGGTTCGGTGCCTAGCGACCAATCTTTTGCCGGAACCTATAGTTTGCATGTCGCTCCCGGACAACGCGGTGTCTATTTTGGCAGCGATGATACGACATTGTTGCCGGAGGGCTTTGCCTTTGATAGCAATCAAACCTACACTTTGTCCGCTATGGTCTATACGGTTAGCGGCCAAGTGGAAATGGGCATCGGCAAAAAAGGCGACAAAGCAAGCTACGAAGTGGCAGCCAGCGACCAGCTGGGCAAATGGGAAAATTTTGTAGTCAGCATCGACAATACTTTTGATGTCAATGCCGATAGCCTGTATATCAAGGGTTTGACTCCTGCGACCGATTTCTTTGTCGATAATCTGCAGCTGACCATCGGTACCGATAGTGATTTTACCCCATACGGCTCAGCCAATGCGGCCTATCTTAAGCTTTTGCCTACATATATGGAGAAGGTGTGTTATGTGAACCCGCCTTCGGATTATTCCTTGCGCCAGGATGCGCCAGCCGAATGCAACAAATTTGTGCGACGTTGCAGCAAAGAAGAAGAAGGTTGCGAATTATTTACCGATGCAATCAGCAAAGATCAGATAGCCGCCAAAGTTAAAATCAAGGATAAGTGCCCGGGCGAATGTGTCGGCTTTGATACCTTTGTGCAAAAAGCAAACAATTTTTATGCAGCCAGGGAAGACCATTTCATCCCGGCGACTGCGCGCGCTTGCGGCGCTAATGCCGTAGGCTGCGCTGCCTTTACCAATCTGGATAAACTTAAACAAGGCGGTGAAAATATCGAATATTACGCGCAAATGCGTTCTTGCATTAAGCCCAGCGACCAGTGCGGCATTTTCCAGGTTTGGGAAGGATCGGCCGATTCCGGTTATCAGATACGGAGCTATAGCTTGCGCCAGAATGCCCAGACTTTGGACAGCTTAAGCCAGCCGTTTACGGTTAGTGATAACGATCAATCCGATAATATTGATGGCTCTTCTTGCAACGAACTTATTTATTCTTTGCCGCCGGATGATCCTAGTTATAATCCTAATTGCTCTCAATTTATCGGCAAAGATGGCAAGTTGTCATATCATAATTTCTCTAAAACAGTCGCATGTTCCGATAGCTGCACTCCTTTCCGTTTGGCTAAGAATAATATTGACAATAGCCTGGACACTGCCGGCGCTTGCGCAGCAGCTAGCGGCCATTGGGATGCGGCCAATAGCAACTGCGTTGTCTGTTATGGCGGCGGCGCTTGGGATAACGAACAAAACGGCTGCGTCTATATGGGCTTATCATCAGAAAGCGTCGGTTGCAGTGCGGAGCAGGCCGGTTGTTCGGAATATGTTGGCAATTTCAGCAACCGAGTGCGCATTATCATTAACGACACCTTTGAAGGCGGTCTAAATAATTGGTTGCCTTTGGGCGTTGGCGGCGCCAGCATCTCCAGTGAAGCCTTGACTCAAGGCGGCCATTCGGTGCACACGTCTGCCAGCTATCTGGAAAAATCGATACCGAATGTGATCAAAGTGGGCAAGAAATATGAGCTTACTTTTATAGCCAAAACTAAGGCTCCCGCGGATTTTATAGATAATATCCATTTTGTCAAAAAAGACAATAACTTTGGCGACAGCTTGACTTTTGTTTCACAGCTTAAGCTGACGGCCGATTGGCGGCAGTATAAGTTTGCCATCAATTCGGTTAATGACACCGACATTAACCGTCTAGTCATAGCTCTAAACACCACTGCTCAAAACGGAACTAACATATATCTGGATAATATCAAGCTGACAGAAGTCGACGATCATTATTATCTGGTAAAAGACTCGTGGAATACTCCTGTCAGTTGCAATCAAGATTTCCGCGGCAATCCATTCCCGCTCTTTATGCTAGGCTGCCGCGCATATACTAACCGCGCCGGTGATAAAGTGGATCTAAAAAGCTTTAGCGGCTTATGCCAGCTGAGCGGAGTCGGTTGCGAGGCGATGATCGATACTAATAACAGCAGCGATTACCGCAAGCAAGTCTTTAATGACGGCGTTGATTTGGTTTATAGCGTTGTTAACGGCCAAACGGTTACTGCGCCGACCGCCAAAAACGGCAAATGCGATTCTAACGAGCCTAGCTGCTTGGAAGTGCCTGCCGATAAAATGGCTTATGTCGTTTATGATAGCGGAAAAACTTGCTTCCAGCAGAAAAAAGGTTGCCAACGCATGGGTATGGCCGCGAGCGATAATGTTTCTTACGAAGATGTTTACAAGATTAACGATCCTGACCTATATATCTCGCAGCTATGCAAAAATCAGGATGTCGGCTGCGCGGCTTGGCAGATGGGTCAAGGCGGAGAGGTATACTTCAAGGACCCGGGCGACCAATTGTGCGAATATCGCCAGCAAGCTAATTCTCAGACTTACACTTGGCTCAAAAAGAAATTGTCATATTGTTATAGCGCCACAAAGTGCACGGATAATGGACAATGCTCTGGCACGGCCAGCGTGTGCCGCAAGGCTGATGATGGGCTCAGTTATTGCGCCAGTTCCGATGTTTGCGGCAATACTTGCGGTACCGGGCTGACTTGCAAGTTGGAAAATAAAGAGATTGCTTGCAATTTGGATTATCTAAAGACTATCGGTTTGGGCGTAGCTGCCGAGAAAGCGCAGCCGGTTGGCATGGCCGAGAAAGTTATGCCCGGCGGCTTTACCACTCATGATTTTGCCGGAGCTTGTACGCAGGCACAGGCCGGTTGCACCGAATATATCGATCCGGAATCGCGCATCAACTTTAATATCCTGATCAAGACGGATTTGTCGGCGGCAGCAACTGCTCCGGTGCAGATTTCTATCAAGCCGGACGTGCTTTATATCGTTAAGGCCGCCAACAAGCAAACAGCATCAGTATCATGCACTTCGGTAAACACCGGTGATACTCCAAGCCAAAAGATTGATAGCGTGACCGGCTTAGCGCTGCTAGATAACGATAATTACCTTAAATTGGTGCCGGCTGATGCCAATGGTGCGGCCAGCTTTACAGTTGCCCAGAATATCGGTAACGATAATGGCCTTAGTGAAGAATTTATTATAGACACTCATAGCCCTGCGGGCACTGTTTCTGATATTAAATCTGTCAATTGCGCGGTAACGGGCGGCGCCGAAGTCAAAGAAGCGATCGTCTCTTACCGTTTGAAGCAAAGCATCGATCGTGACACGCCGACAGCCGTTGATTTTGTCAAAGGCGCGATTCTTTTTAACGAGCGGTCTTATTCGGGGGGTAAGTCTCTTGGCTTGAGTTGGCAGACTGCCATGACCAGCAAAGAAGGCCAGCCGGATGGCATCAAAGGCCAGCCTGTTCCTCCAGGCAACAACGCCAATAAACTGATGCAGGTTGATGCTGACCGTGAATGCGCCGAATGGCTGGGCTGCAAGAGCTATGGCATCAGCCCATTAAATAGCAAGGAAAAGATGTGCTTTGAGCGCGGTTTGTGCAATCAGCTTAATGATGCGGGTGAGTGTGTTAACTTTATCAATGCCGATACGGCCCGCCAGACCTATGATTCGACCAATCCATCAAGCATGTCTCAGTGGATGGAAAAGATGTCTAATATGACGGGCTATGTCAAGGTGGGTGTCAAGGGCAACCAGTATTCTGCCGATCTCTATCCTTTGGCGGTTATGACCGAACAGGGCGATCTCAAAGTGCCTTTTGACGGAACATTTGAGACAGCTTTTGATACCGGTTTCCAGAGCATAGCGACCTTGGGCGTCAAGAATCCGACCTACGCTCCGGTTATCCGCGACGCGGGCGTTCTGCAAACCGAGTTGGGTATATCCAGCTATCAGGTAACGCCGGACGGACAGACCATCGGCAAGGGCAGCGGTTCGATTGTCAAAGATATTACCAACGCCGGCGGCAGCGATTATATTTTGTCGGCCTATGTCTTTATGCGCACCGGCACCAAGGTAGAATTGACGGTCGGCCGGGCCGATGGCGGTAGCGCTTGCGTGATCCAGGATGAGAACGGCAAATCCATCTGCGAACCAAATACTAGCTATGCTACAGTGGCCAGCACCGGTATTTCCGGTTCGTGGCAACGCTTGGTCGGCCGTTTTAAGATTAGCGATGATTATGCATCCAGCGCCTATGGCAACAGTAAGGTCAGGATTAACAAATTGCGCATCGGCCTTAAGACCCTTGGTTTCGTCTATTTCGATCAGATATTAATGGAACCGGGATTGCAAGCCGCTGACAAGCAATATATCGCTCCATCTTGCCGTCTCTATCCGCAACGTGATTCCTTGTCTTGCGATTACTTTGATACGGGCGGTGTGCGCCGCAAGGGCTGGAATGGCTATTGTCTGGAAACCGACCCGCGCAACAGCTCTGTCTGTCTGATGTGGTATCCTTTGGACAAGGTGGCCAGCGAAGATTTTGAAGAGGGCGCTTCTCTCAATATTCCGGAAGACCTTTATTATTGCGTTTATGCTGAGGATCAATGCCGAGCCGATTATAAGGTCGAGCCGGAAATGGCCTGCAAGACTTTCCTTAAGGTAGACAAGACTAAGTATTGGTATCAACGCATCAACACCGGATCGAGCTATGTGCTTAAGAATACCTTGCTTAGGCCGGGTACTACAGGCACCAATAGTGCATTGGTTATAAATATGGGCGTGGACACAACAGAGAAAGCCGGTGGCAGTTCTACTTTGGCTATTAGCCAGAATATAGGCAGCGGATTTTATGGCGCTTATATAACCAAGAAACCTTTATCGAGCTCTGTCGGCATGGGGTTGGTCGGTCCAGCAACGGACAAGAGGCCGTCGCCGTTTGTGCCATACTCGGGTTATAGTTTAGGCGCGCAACCTGCCGGCACGCCAGGCAGAGTAGATCGTATTTGTCGAGCGACTGTTGATAAGGATTTTAACGATTCTCCAATTGAGGTGCAAGAAGGCAATGGTTCTGGAAATTCAACCGAACAAAAGTTAGGTACCTTTGATGATTGTTATGTCGGTATTGCTACCCAATGGGCTGATTGTAATCCGGACAAAGAGGGTATTGGCCTTTGTTGCGGCTCAAGTTATAAATACGCCAATAGAAATAGCGGCAGCGCCTGTCCTGACAACGCAACGAATCATTGGACCAATCTAGGCCTTAATAGCTGGGCTACGAGATATTATGTAGGAGACTATTGGGATTGCGGGTGGGCTATTCCTGGGTATTTAAGCGTCGGTTGCGAAGTCAGGCCTAAGCCGAATGGTTTATTCTTGGGCTGGACTAGGGATAATTGCAGCGATACCGATGAAGTCAGTTGTTTCTTTGATTGCTATTATCATGTTAAAGGTTTTAACATGGGCCTGACCCAGAATAACGCTGTCTCGGCGGTTAATCGCTTGTTTGTCGGCGTCGATAGCAGTGATAATCTTGCTAGCAATGGCTGTTATACCTGGTCGCCCACGACGCAGAGCTATAAGCCTTGCGACAATGCTTATCCGTCTGATTTCAAGAATTATTTTAAGGACTATTCGGCGCCTTCGGGTGAAACTAATCAGCTCAAGGCTTGCAACGGCGATGGGTCGGCTCGCAAGGACCCGGATGATGTCTGTTATGTGTTGCCTAAGGTTTCTAACTTAGCCTTTAATACCTCTGCTGTTCATAGCAAAGGTTGGGTGCAATTCGCTTTTAACAGCGATGTCGATCCGGAGCAATTGCCTTTGCGCCAATATATCGTCGATTGGGGCGACGGCAGCCCGGCGCTCAATCGTTCGGCCAACATGTTCAGCCGTCCGGCGGGCTCCAGCGCTCCCCACGTAGTGATTCACTTCTACACTTATGCCGATATCAAGATGAATCCTAACGGCTGCGGAGGAGATCCTCTGGGTAAAGAGCTAACTCCTCATGTGACTATTGTAGATAACTGGGCTCGATATAATAATATAGGGGCAGCGTCGCCCAAGCTCTGTGTCTTGCCCAACTAATAATTGCCTTATCTTAAACCACTTCTCACTGCTTGAGAGGTGGTTTTTTGTCTGGTTGCAAATAAATATTTGTGTTATAATAAAGATATTAATTTATGGCCAATAGCTATGAAGCGGACAACGCAACACAGCCGGATTTGTATTATAATGCCCAGGCGGCACAGGCCGATGAGTTGCGCCGGTCAAAACAAGAAGAGAGGATAAAGGCGGCTTCTACCGAAGCGGCTGCTTTGCCGAATTTTGCCAGAGCATATGACCAAAAGCCGGTTGCCGAGACGGATGAAGATTCTTCCGAATCGAGCCCTGATGATTATCGCCAGGTAGTGCAGTCGGCTCGACGGGCAAAAGGCAAAAAAGAAGGCGGAATAAAGAAAACATTGGATAAGGTTTTTGCTCCGGCGCAGAGCCAGCTGAGCGAACTATTAGTAGAGTGCTGGGTAGGTATTCCTGAAACCTGGGGCTTGACTCTGATTTGGATTAACATCCATGCCGTCATGAGCCTCATCTTGTCCAGCGTCTTCTGCAAGCTGGGCCACGAATGGACCGGAGAAATACCGGGGCTGGGCCAAGCTATGGGATTTAGCAAAAAATTCAAAAAACATGCCGAAAAATCAATGTTCATAGCAGGCATGATTGAATGGGGAGTGTTACTCATTTGCGATGCCATAATCTTTGCGGCTGTAATGATCATCATTATCCTGCTTGTCTTCTTGGTCGAAATTTTGACCGATCCGATCGGTACCGGCTGGGACGCTATCACAAACGCTCTAACGCCTTAAATAAACATCACCTAATCATGAAAAACTTTTTTTCTACCATAATATCTGTTGCAAAAGGCTTGTCTGCCAAGCGTAGTTTTTGGCTGACTGTCTTGTTGGCGGCTGTTTTCTTGGTCATTTTCCCTCATAGCGCATCCGCCGGCCTGTTCAGCTGGATTGGCTCCAAGGTGATCCAAATTATCGGTTGGGTTATCTTTATTTTGGTCACCTTTATAGCCAAGTTATTATTGATAGTTATAGATATCATGGTTGCTGTTGCGCAGTATAACGGCTTTATCAGCGCAGAACCGGTAGTTAAGGGTTGGGCCATAGTCCGTGATTTGTGCAATATGTTTTTTATCTTGGTTTTGCTGGTTATTGCCTTTGGCACGATTTTGCACGTCTCTAGCTATAATATCAAGACTTTGTTCAAGGGGGTGCTGATTGGCGCTATCTTGATCAACTTCTCTAAGACTATCTCCGGCTTGATTATCGATTTTTCTCAGGTTGTTACGCTAACCTTTGTGGCTGGCTTTAAAGATGTGGCCGGCGGCAATTTTGTCAATTTGTTGGGTATCGAAGATTGGTTAAAGATTGACGGCAATGTTCAAGACATGGACACCGATAATTGGGGGATGTTGTTAGCCTATCTTTGCGCTTTCCTTTTTTCGTTGATAGCCCTAATTACCATGATCGCCTTGTTGATGACCTTTGTCTTTAGAATGGTTTTCTTGTGGATTTACGTTATCTTGTCTCCTTTGGCTTATTTGTTGGCCATCTTCCCTCATGGCAAAAGATATTCCGGTATGTGGTGGAGCAAATTTACCAGCGAAGTGGTGGTCGGCCCCATCTTGGCCTTTTTTATCTGGTTGTGTTTGGCGACGCTCGGGGCTACTAGCGGGACTATTAGCGGTATGCCGTCTGTTCAGACAGAGCCTGGCTCCCAGCTAAATATCGGCATTACCACTGCCGGCACGGCAAACCAGATTATGCGCTTTGTTATCGCGATCGGCCTGCTGATCGGCGGGCTGACTGTAGCCAAATCCACTGGCGCGCAATCAGGCGCGGCTGCGGGCGGAGCTCTCAAGGCTATTAATAAAGGCAAGGGCTGGGTTGCCAAAAAGTTCAAGAATACCGGAAAGCGAATTGGCGCCAAGGCCAAGCAAGGCGCAGTCGCGACGGCCAAATTTGCCGGCCGCCAGACACTCGGCTTGGCCAAAGGGCTTGACCAGAGGTTTACCGGCGGCCTTTTTACTTCTGTCGCGACCAGCCTGCGTTATAATGTCTTTTCTAAGGACGCCTGGCGGAGGCATACCGATAATGTCCTGGGCCGCAAAAACCGCCAAGCAGCTCACGAGGAGGCTGTTAATGGGTATTACACCGATGCGGACGGCGTGCGCTACGAATCTTACGACAAGGCGTATACAGACCCTAGCGGCGTGCATCATGCGGCCGGTGCTTTGCGCGCGGTTACGGTGCTTCAGGAAGACCGTCTGGATCAGAACGGCAATGTTATTGCCAAAAAAGGCGACAAAGAATACGGCGACTATCTCAAGAAAAATGGCCGAGATGTAAAATCAATGTCAGCTGAAGAGCGGGCCTTTTACGAGGGTTATCATGGCGCAGCCGGAGTCTCTGCCAAGGACGTTGAACGCCGCAGCATTGCGGAGAAGTCCCATGCCGAGCGGATGAAGAAATACGAAGGCCTAACCAATGCCGAGCTGATGAGCCGAGCCGGCACTACGGCCAACGAGGACGACCTGCGAGCCATCTATCAGCAGTTAATGAAGAACAAGGGTTTCCCGACTGCCGACCTGACTCATTTTAAAATGGCCTATGAACTCTTTAAGGAAAAGTCGGAGCTGGCCAAGGCTTTTAATGATTTAGCTAACGAAACAATGGCCTGGGCCTTGCATAGCAATCTTGATGACGATGCTGTTCGCGATTCTTTGATTACCAAGATTCGAGCAGGCAAGGTTGATGTAGCGGCGCAAAAAATGGACGGCATTACTCCGGATGCGCGGGCTGCTTTCTATGCTGCCGCCGAAGAGGCTCAAGGCTCCGCTCGTTTTGCTGCCACTATGCAGAAAAGAGAGGATACTGTCTCGCCCAAGGAAGCCGCTGCTGATGCTACGGCCCTGGTGTCTGCGGCTGAGATGTTAGAACAGCGCGGCTTTAATAAATCGCATGGCGAAGCATTCCGTAAGCACAAGGCGAATGGGTTATCAGATGCCGAAGCGGCGAATAGGGCTGACGACGAAGCACAAGAGAAAGCCATGAATGACCCCCGAGCCTTTCGTATGCGCCGCGATTCCGCATTTATGAACGGCGATCTGGCCAGCGCTTTTACTTATAAAGACAAAAAGAACCCTGCTAATCCTGATGAAGTTGATCATGACCAAGTCCGCAAGTTTATCGAATCAGCCAAGGCGGCTGAATTGGCCCATATCGATACCACTGCCAAGGGCTTTGATAAGATTAGCTCTACTGTAGCCGGAGCCATGTCATATAAAAGCTGGGTGCCTCTTTTGAAGATAGACCCCGAATCAGCTACCAAGCTAGCCGAGAATATGGCCAAGCATAACGCGCCGGACGCAGAAAAGTTCCGCATGCATATCAATAGCTTGAATATCAACGAAGACGCGGTCGATAAGAACGGCCTGATCAGTTCTGTTTTTGCCAAGGCTGGTGATGTATTTGCGGAGCCGCATGTCGAGAAAAATAATCTTGATTTGATGAATGAGTTTAGAGAGCATCTAGATCCGACAGGCACCGATGCGGGAGGCTTTTTCCGAGATAACCACGGCAACTTCGGCCAAAAGCAGATTGATAACATGAAACAAGAACTAAAATCTTTCATCGCCATGAAGGCAGCTAGCGGCAGCGGCGGCTATAGGCCTCCGGCGTCAGCTCCATCGGCCGGCGGCGGTGCCGGAGCGCCATTTGCGCCTCATCCATAATCAAATTTATGCCAGTAACCAACGAAGAATTAATGCAATTGCCGGAGAATGTTTCCTTCCACTTGATGTCAATGAAGGCGGCTGATATTAATGTACTCATTTTGCGTAAATTCGGCATCAAGGGTCCGAAAGCAGTTTTGTATTATGAATTGATCAAGAAATTATTCCTCAAGTCTATCCGCGTGGCGGACTTGCCTGTGGCGGCCGTAAAATTATTTGCCTTATCAGAGCAGCAAGCTTTGTCCTTTGCTTGCGATGTGGCTGGCAGTCGCCTGTTAGTGCTCAAGGATTGGATAAACGAAGATGTTCCGGCATTAATTACTTCTTGGGGCGGGGAAGTGGCTAAATATGCCCCGCACGTGGATGCTCAAATACGCGGCAAGGCTGAAGAAGAACGATATATAGCCGAACAGCTCAAGGAACCGGAATTGCCGCCTATCGCGGGAGCGAATCAAAACGAAGGCGTAGTCCCGGGCGAGCTTACTCCGGAGCAGCAATTAGAGGCGGTTCGAGCTGTATTCCGAGAAAAAATAGCGACGGTTTTCCAGTTGACTGACGAAATGTCAGTGCGAGCGGTAAACGAAGATATCATGGACCTATTGACCGACAAAGACTTGGAAATGATTAACGAACTGATCGGCCTAATGTTCGCCAATACCGAGCAGCTTACCGCTGAACGCATAGTCTTGGATGGCCAGTTGGTAGAACCGACTATCGGGCATTGGCTGGAATTGTTTGTGCGAGTCAAGGGCGCGGCTATCTTTGATACCGTTGCCATGATGGATTTTGTGACTAATAATGACAATACCAAGAATTTAAGCGCCAGTGAACGAGATTGGATAATCAAGCTGCTTACATTGTATCGTAATCTTAAGTTTTTCCCTGGCAGCCAGCCGTCAAACGACCCTGCCACTTGGCAGATTTTCCCATTGCCGGAAGACGGAGAAGAAGCTCCTTTGCCCGGAAGAAGTTCAGATAAGCAAGGCCAGCCTGTTTCTGCTGCGGCTCAATTCCTGGCGCCAATGGCTTCGGTTGCGCCTGCGCCTCTCAACTACTCTTCATCATCTCGGCCATCGGCGTCGGCCATGCCGGCTGCACCCGCTGTTTCTGATATTAGCGCTAGTGAAGCCTTGCGCTTGCAAAAACTGCTAGAGCAATTTCCGGCCGGTTCGTTGGAGCGGTTGGCTATCGAAGAAGAACTCAAAAAATATCAATAGAAAACATGTTTAAATACTTAGAAGATTACAATCTCTTGCCCCAGGTTTTGCGCGATCGGCTGTCTCAGCCGTCGGTGGTTAGCGCTATCCAAAACCTAGAATTCAAATATCATCTTCAGCTCGCTTCCTTGATTATGCGGATTATGACTAAGGAAATAAATATCGCTGATTTAATCCCGACCTTGATATCCGAAATGAAGCTAGCTCCGGACCGCGCGCGTGAATTGGCGGCGGATCTGAAGCATACTATTTTCTTCTCGGTGTCTGATTATGTTTATGGAGATAAGCCGGCAGCCGCTTATACCGAAACGCCTAAAGTCACGGACAGTGCTGTCCCTGAGGCTGGCCGCAATAACTTTATTTCCATTCCCAAGTCGATAGCTAGCGCCGTGCTGGTGCCGGAACCGTCCGGAGATGCGGACGAAAAGGCCAACGAAATCCTAAAGGCATCAGGCATCCTTTTTGGCAGCCGTGAATTAAACGAACGCCTCAGGAAGATTGTGGCGACAGGTTTAAAGGGCATAAGGAATAATACAGAGCTAAAAGAAACTTTGACCAAGCCGATAGAGGCGGGCGGCCTTGATTTTGATGCTGATCTGGCTGATAAGCTCTTGGCAATGATTGACCAGCCGAAGCCGTCAATAGCCAAGCCTTTTGATCTTGGCCAAGCTATGCAAAGCGCCGGCGTAGAACGTGATGTAGCATATGACTTTAATCAGCTGGCTAAAACTGGCGGCAGATCGATAGAACCGGAACTGCCAGCCGGACCTCTGCCGGCCATCGAAGGGGAGCTTGAGGCTATTTTCCCTATGCATGCCAAGGCGATTCCGACGGCTGCCAATAATTCTAATCCAAACAAAACATTGGCATCGACGGGAGCGGCTAAGGCCCCCAGATCCAGCGTTGATATCGCTTGGCCCAAGACGTTGGCCAAAGAAGTCGGCCCGGCGCATATAAAAGCAAGTGATAATTTCGGAGCCAAGCTGATTGATTCCTTGTCCGGCCTGCCTAAAGTCGATTTGGCCGCGGCAACTCCGCCGCTGGCCGCGCCTTCTGTAGTGCATACGGCTTATGATCTATCTCAGGCGGCTGATCCTGCCAATAGGATCAATCCTTTTATGGCCGGTGCGCCTACTTCCGCCAATTTGCCCAAGTCTGATTCCGGCAAGGTGGCGATGAACGATGTCAAGGGACGTCCTCGAATCTTTTCGCCCATCGACGAATTGTCATTTATGACAATCAAGAATTTTCGCCAGCTAAGCAAGGATCCGCAAGTGTCGATCGATCTGATAATGCGCAAGGTGCAAGCCATAGTCCAGGATGACTTCCAGAAGAAAATCGAAGCGATTAACGCCTGGAAACAAAGCCCGGTTAATCGTATGTATGTCCGAGTGCTAAAGGACGCCCTGGACAGCGGATCCTCAGCAGGCAAGGCCTTGGTCAAGTTCAAGAAGGACGACCCTGATTTTCTGACTGACGCGGAGTTCGAGGCTATTATAAAATTGAATCAAGAGCTAAGCACATACAGATAGTATGCAGCAATTTACCGTACCACAATTCATAGACGTAGAGGACAAGGTGATCGGCCCGCTATCAGTGCGCCAGTTTATCATTTTGATTTCAGGCGCCGTCTTAATCGCCATCTGCTACAAGGCTTTTGACTTCACATTATTTGTAGTCTCAGGTATACTGATAACATTCGTCGCCGCTTTGTTTGCCTTTGTAAAAATCAGCGGCATGCCTTTTCATTTTTTTCTGCTTAATCTTTTTATCACCTTAAACCATCCCGGCCTCAGGGTCTGGGGTAAGTGGTGGGAGCAGACGCTTGATGCCGAAGCGCCGATTTTTGCAGAAAAACCGATTGTTTTGCCTCGTTTATATTCGATGTCTCATTTGAATAAATTATCCTTGATCGTCGATACTAAGGGCTATTATGCCGGAACCGGGGATGAAGCAAATATATTTCAACAAAAAGAAGATAATTTGGATATGTTAATCGACTAATATGCCTAAACCGCCTAAAAGAAGCAATATCCCATCGACCCAAAATTATTTGACCATCGGTGAAATTCGGGAGAATACCATAGTTATGGACGATAATACCGTCACTAGCGTTCTGTTGGTGAGCTCAATCAATTTTGCGCTCAAGAACGAAGACGAACAAAACGCTATTATTGGCGGCTATGTTAATTTTTTAAACAATATTTCTTATCCTTTGCAGATCGTGGTACAATCTCGCGAGCTGAATATCGACGGCTACTTAAACGATCTGCGTGAGCGCGAGCGACAACAGACCAACGAACTGCTCAGGCAACAGACGGCTGAATATGTCGATTTTGTCACTCAGCTTATCGCTTTAGGCAAGATTATGAGTAAGCGCTTCTATGTGGTTGTTTCTTATAATCCTTTGAGCGATGAAAAGAAAACTTTTTTGGCTCGCGTGGGCGACCTCTTTAACCCGGTCAAGGCCATTACCATGAAAGAGCAACGCTTCAAGGACCTTCGCAAAGAATTGGACAGGCGGGTGGATACTGTAATTTCCGGGCTGGAGTCTATGGGTCTTAGCGTGGCTGAGCTGGATACGCAAAGCTTGATCGAATTATATTATAATATCTATAATCCGGAAGAATCCAAAAACGAACAGTTAGCCAGCATCAAAGAAATGCGAGTACAATAGATTTTAATATCAAAAATCAAATATCAAAAATCAAAAATATTGAATACCCTCATTTTTTAACAAGACGTCCGCAGGACTCGATATTATTAATCTTTAATCTTTGATATTTTATCTTTCCATTATGGCAAATATTTATAGAGAAGGAGAAGACTTTGAACCAAAGGCCCCAGGCACTGATTTTGTGTTGCAAGGCACTACCGCCCAGCAGCAACAAACTGAGGCCAAAGAATCTGTTGTGGCGGTCGAAGAGGAAAAAGCTTACCGCCGGGGCATCGTTTCGATTAAAGACTTAATTTCTCCTTCCAGTTTCGAAGTGACGCCGCATTATATCAAGTTGGGCAGCAAGTATGTCCGCACTATTTTTGTCATCAATTACCCGCGCTATATCAGCGTCGGCTGGTTCGCTCCGATTATCAACCTTAATTCCAGCTTTGATATTTCTATGTTCTTCTATCCGGTCGACACCCCGATTATCTTGAAGCAGCTTAAGAATAAAGTCGGTGTGCTGGAAGCGCAAATCGAATCTGATGCGGAAAAGGGCGCCGCCCGCGATCCCTTGAGAGAAACCGCTTTGCGCGATGTGGAGTATCTGCGCGATGCCTTGACCCAAGGCACCGAGAAATTTTTCCAGTTCAGTTTGTATATCACAGTTTATGCAAACACTTTGGCCGAGCTAGATAAGCTTAGTGATACGGTTGAAGATGTATTTGGTTCGAGGCTGGTCTATTCTAAGCGCGTTTATTATCAAAGCGAGCAAGGCTTTAATTCCACCTTGCCCCTGAACCGCGACGAATTAATGGTGGCCTTCAATATGAATTCGTCGCCTATTGCCAGCTCCTTCCCATTTGTTTCATCTGAATTGACTTCGGATTCGGGCATTCTTTATGGCGTTAATCGCCATAATAATAGCTTGATTATTTTTGACCGTTTCAGCCTGCAAAACGCCAACAGCGTTGTTTTCGCCACGTCCGGCGCGGGCAAAAGCTATACCATCAAACTGGAAGTTTTGCGTTCGTTGATGATCGGCACTGACGTGATCATCATCGACCCGGAATATGAATACAAGCATTTGTCGGAGGCGGTTGGCGGCACTTATATCAATATCTCTTTGGCTGGCAAGTCTAAGATTAATCCTTTTGATTTGCCTCGAGCAATCGGGGAACAGACAAATACCGAAGATATAATCCGCAGCGCCGTCATTACTCTCAAAGGCTTGATTAAGCTGATGATTGGCGATATGACCTACGACGAAGATTCGATCATGGATCGCGCTTTGCTGGAAACTTACGCCAAAAAAGATATCACTCCGGATTCAGATCTAACGAAAATCGAGGCGCCGATCATGGCGGACTTGCAAGAGATCTTAGAGGGGATGGAGGGCGGAGCCAGCCTAGCCTTGCGGCTCAAAAAATATACCGAAGGCACCTTTGCCGGCTTGTTCAATAGCCCGACCAATGTCATCATGGATAATCAGCTTGTTTCCTTTTCGGTCCGTGATTTGGAGGATGAATTACGGCCTATGGCGATCTATATTATCGTCAATTATATCTGGAATATCGTGCGCAGCGAATTAAAGAAGCGCATTTTAATCATCGATGAAGCATGGTGGCTGATGCAGCATGACGATAGCGCCAAGTTTGTTTACGCGCTAGTTAAGCGTTGCCGCAAATATTTCTTGGGCGTTACCAATATCACCCAAGACGTTAATGATTTCTTGCGCTCGCCTTATGGCCAGGCGATTGTCAATAATTCCGCTTTGCAGATATTGCTTAAGCAGTCTAAGTCGGCTATCGATCTGGTCCAACAAACATTTTTGCTGACCGAAGGCGAAAAATATCTGTTGCTCGAATGCGGCGTCGGAGAAGGCATCTTTTTTGCCGGCAATAAGCACGCCGCCATTAAGGTAGTCGCCTCGTATACCGAGGATCAAATGATCACTTCCGATCCGAGGCAAATCCTAGAAATCGAAGAAGCTAAGCGTCGAGTTCAAGCAGATTTGTCCCGCGAAGAAGCTATCCGCGCCCAATCTAAGATATAATCTTTCCTTTTATCTCTGCCCGCCAGCCGTCGAGTTGACTCCGGCAGGGATCTGTAGAATGCGCTAATGTAGATTGCGTGCCAGACAAAAACTAGGTATTAGCATGTTATCTTCTAGTAATTATTTTGAGTTTTAAAGTTAATTATATTTCTACTGCCGGCAGATCCCTGCCTTCGCAGGGATAAAATACGTATATGAGCAAGCAACTTCTAGGCATCTTAGCCATCGTATTTGGAGTGATCGCGGTGATAGCGATTGTCTTTTTTTTGTATACGCGAAGCAAGTCCGCTCCCAAGGTTGAAAATCCTGCCAGCGCGCCAGTACCTGAAATAACCCTGCCCGCAAAGACAGTTTCCCGCGTTGTTAGCAACGAAGATAAGAATGCTACCTCAACCGTATCCGCTGGCGCTCCAGGCTCATCGACGCCGGCAGATACTTACCAGGCAAGCTTTGGCGTTGTGGCCAATAATTTCGCCGAACGCTTTGGAACATATTCCAATCAAGTTGCCTTGGGACTGACCGAAGACTTGGAATTAATAACGACAGCTAAAATGCAATCTTGGCTCAAAGCGTATTATAAAAACATGGCTACCATGCCGGCTTATCAACAATACTATTCAATGACTAGCAAAGCGGTTACAAATGCTGTAAACGGACTAGACGAAAACGCAGGTACCGCGACAGTGACCGTGCAAATGTTCCGCACCGAGAATAAACAAGGCGTAGAAAACACATTTAATCAATCAATTAAGATTTCATTATCAAAAGAAGGCAAGAGCTGGAAGGTTAATGCTGCATATTGGCAATAAGATTCTTTTGTGAAAATTGTTACTCGAACTATCCATACTGCAACCGGTTTTATATTGGCAAGGCTGTTCCCTAAGACATGCGCCGTCTGTAGTAGGGAGGGGGAGTGGCTCTGCGCCGCTTGCGCGCCAAAGATGCCAATTAGTGAAAATAATCGCTGTCATTTCTGCCTAAGGCCTGCCGTATTAGGTATTTGTCCGGATTGCCGATATTATGGACTTAATGCTCTGTGGGCGAACTATGATTATTCATTCGCTCCGCTAGCTAAATTGATTAAGAACTATAAATATCATTTTGTCAGGTCATTGGATGAGCCTCTAGGCTCCTTGCTGGTTAAGGGATGGGAATTGTTTCAAGCGGAGGCGGATTCATTGCCGCTTCGGCCTCACTGGATTGAGCGGATAGACTTGATGGTACCGATACCGCTGTACAAGCGACGCTATAATTGGCGCGGCTTTAATCAATCTTATGAATTGGCCGCTATGCTAAAAAGAGTATCGGGGATAACTTTGGATGCAGCCGGTTTACAGCGCATAAGACATACTTCTGCCCAGGCCGGCCTTTCTGCCCACGTCCGACGAAAAAACCTAGAAGGCGCATTTCGTTGGCGAGGCAAAGATCTGCATGGCCTAAACGTTTTATTGATAGACGATGTTTTGACTACCGGATCGACCTTGCTACAAGCGGCAAAAACGCTAAAACAGGCTGGAGCAAAAAATGTGATTGGTTTTGCTCTGGCAAAGGATTAAACACTATCAGTATCAGCCCTTTTACGATTAATTAAAAAGTGCTATAATAAGTGTGGATAACTTTTTAAACGATAATATTTTATTATGCCTAAAGTAACTATTAAAACCGCGAAGAAATCACGGTCCAAGGTAACTGCCAAAGCCAGGCCGGCAGTCAAGCTTATTGCTCGAAAAAGCGTCAACACTTCTTCTTTGCCTGGTGAGTTTGTATCTTGTGATAACAACGGTTATCAATTTTGTTTAGGCAAGGTCGTGGCCAGCAGCTTTTCCGGTTTCTTGGCTGGGATAATCGTAACCACTTTAATCTGGATTGTAGTAGTCAATGTTTTCTTCATGGGTTAACCGTCATTTAAAGCCGAAACCACGCCGTACAGTTACTCGACGGCGTATTTTTAGTCACTCGCGCCTCCATTACTTAGCCCATAAAGAAGAAGCTCGTCGCAGTATATTGCCAAGATTAGCGCATTTTGCCGCTTTGATTAATGTTGAATATAAGCGAGTTTTTATCAAAAACCAACGTTCTCGCTGGGGGAGTTGTTCGGAAAAGGGGAACCTTAACTTTAATTATCGATTGGCGCTATTGCCGGAAGAATTGATGGATTATGTAATCGTGCATGAGCTATGCCATTTGGCAGAATTTAACCATTCTCCAAAGTTTTGGCAGAAAGTTGGGATTGTTATGCCAAATTATAAGGAATTAAGGCTAAAATTAAAGAAAATTAACCCATAGGCTCACTCTAAATTATCCTCTAATCTCTAACCTGAACCGGTTAGAGCTGTTTTTTGTTTAGCTGTTGACAGATTAGCTATTTTCTGCTAAGGTATAACATCAAACACTAATGAAATATATGGAGAATTTAAATTTTATAATCAAGCTAAAAGAGAACAAAGGCAAAATAGCCGCTATCATGCTGTCTATTACTGTATTGGCCATGCTAATCAGTTTTTTGCAGCCCCTAAAGTATCGGTCTACGCTGCGTTTGTTGGTCGTGCAAGAAAATACGCAAGCGGGCGATGCCTACACCTTGATTCGTTCTAACGAATATCTAGGAAAGCTGCTGGCTAACGTCACATACTCAACCAGCTTTGCCGAGAAAGTTTTTGCCAGTTCGCCCGCATTGGAACGAGCTTATTTTGGCAATACGCCTCGTAAATTGGCTACCAATTGGACCAAGGCTCTGGATGTAAACAATTTGAGCGAGACCGGCACTATTGAGATTAATGCCTATCATACAAATCGTGATCAAGCCGAAGTATTGGCCAGGGCGATAGGCGCAAACCTAATAGCTTCTAACGGCGAATATCATGGTTTGGGCGATCAAATCAAGATTAAGGTGTTAGACGAACCAATCACAACCAATTGGCCGGTTAAGCCGAATATTATAGTCAATCTTTGCTTAGGCCTATTGTCTGGCTTGGCGATCGGCATCGCATATATCTATTTTTCCAAAGAAGAGATAGGCTCAGAGTCTATTATAAATGAGAACTTTGCCTTTGCTCCGCATCTTGCCAGCCAGTATCAGCCCGTGTCTTTGCAAGTTGAGCCGGCTGTCGTGGCGCCTGCAGCTGAGCCGGTATGGCAGCAAATTCCCATGGTCCAGACTATTAATGCCAATTCATATTACGAACAGGGCGGATCAGTTGATCATTTGCTCTCATTGTAACCCGGAGCTTGACTCTCGGGGCGCTGATTATTGACTAATTAGGGCCCGGAGAGTTAAACTGATGTTTAATTCTTTTTAGTTCATTTACAACGAAATATAAATAGTTTAATAACCAATCGGAGCATATCCATGAAAAAATTTCTAGCAGCCATATTGGTTGCTTTCATGTTGGCCGCGCTGCCCTTGGCAGTTTCGGCTAAATATCGCGTAGCCAAGCAACCGGCAGCCGCCGCGGAAAATGATTCGACAGATGCCTGGTATCTACAGTTATTGTATACCAAGATCTATGACAATAACTTCGGCTCGGATGCCATTACTGGCGAAGCTGGCTTGTTTATCTTTAGAGGTTTAGATGTCTCTATGGCTGATTTTTGGGGTGATGCTAATCTTAGCGTCGGACCATTCTTTAGCCTTAGTTGGAATTCCGGCCTCTTGAACAGCACTGATTATGCCGAAAATATACAAATGTGGACAGGCGGAGCCATTACGGCAATAAGCTTTCCAAAATCTGTAATGACTTTTAATGCCTTATTTGGACAATTGTTCGGTAAATTTACTTATGCCTCCGGCTATGTCAATTATCGCAAAGACTGGTTTCTGGCCGGTAAGCTATCCTATGAGTCAGCTGCCGGCAGAATGACTGAGCAATGGTTTTTTCCGGCTTGGAAAATGAGCATTGCAGGCAGTTACCCGCAAGCGCCCCAACGAGCTATCGATTGGGGCTATCGGGAGTTGACGCATCGTTTAGGCGACTTCGGCACCAATACTTACAGCTTGCATGCTACTGCAGATCTAGGATTGTTCGATATTCCGCTGGGCGGAAGTATTGTAATCCCATTGACTGCCAGAGGTTTTGGCGGCAAATACAATGAGAATATCAAATATTTAGGCTTAGGCGGAGGAACTGCCTTTATCTTTAACAAGAAGACGGCGGCAATTGTGACAGTTGATAAGATTTGGGGTTGGGAAAATTCCAAGTTTAACAATTGGGCCATCAACTTCGCTCTAAACCTATCATTCTTCCAGCAACTATGGTAATTATTCACACAAACATACATACGAGGTAATCATGAAAAAACAAGCATTCTTGATGTTGATGGTTCTGGCTCTGGCATTGATAAATTCATGCTCCAGCCCGCAAGGACTTTCGGTATTCAAGACTAAGACTGATCTTGGAGTTCGCGGCGTAAGCAATATCAAAGGCTTTACTCCCGGCTCGCAAGTGCTAATGTCCGACACGCTATATACCAAAGGACCGCCCAATGAGGATATGGTCCAGGAAATAAAGCCGAACAAAAAAGGCGAATATATCATGCCGGATGTTACGAACGCAGCCCAACTGCCTAAGTATCTCTATCAGCTCAAGAACGGTCTTTTTAACAAAGAAGATTATTTGTGGGCGATAGGCATTACTCCTGACTTCAAAATACAAACAATTATTTTGGATGATAAGGGCAACCCGGGCATAGGCGGCAGTGACGCAAGCAATGGCGGAGGCGCCGTACCTGGTGAAGCGAGCAATAAGACATTTGACATTTTTGGCGCCGAAATCAAGGCTGTCAAAATCGACGATGGCACTATTGCGTATTATGAACCGTATCGGCTGTCTTTTATGCTCAATGAAGCGGCAGTAGCCACAAAGCTAGTGCAGTTCTCATACAACAACCAAGACATGCAGATTGTTGACCTAAATGATCAAGCAATGGCGAAAGCTGTCAGCCGTAAAGTAAAAGTAGTTACTGTCGATCTCAAGTATGGCAATCGCTTTACTTTTCTGACTGCTGACGGCAAATATCCGAATATTAGTCCGGAGTTGATCAAGGAGGGCCGCGTCACGCTAGAAGGACTTCAATTGTCAAAGAATGAAGTCGGCGTGGTGCCTTACTTTTTGTTGGAAGTTCCTCGTGGCGACTATTCCGCTCAGCGATCTGGCTCTGAAAATCGTGCAAATAACGATAAAAGGACCACATCTTCTTGCGGCGGTTATTATGACATGAAATTGAAACCGGCTAGAACAGCCAAAGATGAAAATTATCCTAACGGATATATCAAACTTGATTGCTGCAGCCTCTGCCAGAACCATCCTTTCACCTTTGCGCGTTTGGTGGCTACAGGAGCAATCGGCTACGATAAATCGACTGGCAGAAACCAATCGACTACACGCATCGATCCGGAACAATTAAAGAATTTAGACAAAGCTCTCTACGAGCAAAGCAAAGACAAAATCGTCAAAACAAATTAGCTAAGTATAAGCAAATTCACGTAAAGTGCAATTTGCTTATTTTTTTTGACTTCGGGCGCATTTTTTCGTATAATGAAGCAATGGAAAAGGATCAAAAAAATAAATTTACCGGCAAGATCAGCTTGGTGATAATTCTTTTATTTGCCGGCTTTTTGGCGCTAAAGTTAGCCTTCGGCTTTAGCCTTGTCTTATATCTCCCTTTGGCAATTTGCGGTCTTATTATGTCGATCATGGTTCCGGCAGCCGGGCTGACCGCTTGTCTGGTTTTGACAATCATTTTTGCTAATTATTTCTCTCTGCAGGGGATTGAAATCGACAAGGATCTCTATAAATTTTATTTGCCCGATATCTTATTGATGGGCAGCTATATCGGTCTTTGGGCCAGGCTTGCCGAAGGCCAAATCAAGCTTCGTTGGCGTTGGCCGGAAACCTTGTTGACGGTTTTTATCTTGCTGACGTTTGTCTATTTCATCTTTAGCATTACGGTGCTAAACGGCGAATTCGCAGCCGCTTTTAGCTCCTTTAAAAACTACGCTTTTTATCCGCTGATATATTTTGCCGTTTACCTTTCCTTTACCAGTAAGGCAAGCCTTAAGCAGCTTGCGTATTTTGCGTTTGGCGGTTGTTTAATGGTTGTGTATTTTATCGCCTATGGGATCTTCGCCGGCAAGGGCCTTTGGACCGATATTACTCCTCTAACCACTTCGGGTAATCGTTTGCTGGATTTTGATCATGCGTTTTATTTAAGTTTGGCTAATATCGCTGGTATATCATATCTAGTGTTTGGTAGACAAGCAGATTGGAAAAAAGCTTGGTCATGGCTTTTGCCCATCTTCTTGTTTGGAGTAGTCGGTTCATTGATGCGCCATTTGTGGGTTGCAGGCCTTTGCTCTTTGCTGTTCATGTTCGCTCTGCCGTTAGTGCGGCGGCGGCCTGATGCCAAAAAGGTTTTTGCCAATTATCTCGTAAGCGGCGCGGCTGTTGTCATGATAATATTATTGCTAGTTAATCTGTTTCCCGATCTTTCCGTTAGCCGCAAGATGAGCGAAGTCAAAGACCAGACTGTGGAGCGGATATTTTCTCTGGCCAACAGCCAGGACACCAGCTTTACCTGGCGATCCAGCGTTTGGGAAAGCGCCTGGTGGCAATATCGCAACAATCTTTTTTCGGGCATCGGTTTCGGCCGAAAAGTCTTTGTCGAGATGCCTGACTATTTGGATTATGTTGAAGTGCGCAATGTCCATAACTCCTTTTTGGCGATTGCGGTGCAGATGGGCTTGATATCTTTTGCTATCTTGGCGGCATTTCTATTGTGGCAGTTTGCCGGAGCTATCAAGCGCCTCAAAGATTGGCCGATTGTTAATGTGGCGCTGGCGAGTATGATGCTATTTTGCTTTATCGCCTTTCTATTCCAGCCTTATTTAGAAGCTAACTTTTTTAATATAGTTTTTTGGGTTTTGCTTGGTTTAAGCCGCCGCACTTATGAAGGTCTTACTAGTTAATAAATTTAATTTCATCAAAGGCGGATCCGATCGCTATTTCTTAGCATTGGCTGATCTGTTGGAAAGCAAGGGGGTTACTGTCGCTAAATTTTGCATGGACCATCCTGACAACTTACCCTGCAAACAAAAGCCATATTTCGTCAGCCGCGTTAATTTTAATTCCAGATCTTTTTTGGTTCGCCTAAAGGCAGCCCTGCGTTTGTTGTATAGCTTTGAGGCGGCCTATAAATTCGACAAGTTGGTGCGTGATTTCAAGCCAGACATCATTCATATCCACAACATCTATCACCAAATTTCACCATCAATATTACCGGTGGCCAAAAAGCACGGCATCCCTGTTGTGATGCATCTGCATGATTACAAGCTGTTGTCGCCTAATTATAAGTTCTTCTCTCATGGGCATATTGACGATATCGGCCTCGATGGACGTTATTGGCGCTGTTTCTCTACTAAGTGCTTTAAAGACTCATATTTAGCGAGCTTGTTAGCTGCGATAGAAATGTATTTGCATCACAAAATTCTTAAGCTTTTTGAAAAAAACATCGATCTCTATATCAGCCCTTCGCAATTTATGAAAAATAAAATGGTTGAAGGCGGCATACCGGCGGCTAAGATTAAAGTCGTTAATCATTTTATCGATTGCGCTCGCCTCAAGCCGGAATATGCTTTAGGCAAATATTTATTATATTTTGGCCGTCTAGACAGCGAAAAGGGGATTGATTTGCTCCTTAAGGCGTATGCCGACACCGATAATCGCCTTAAGCTGTTGATCGTCGGTTCTGGCCCTGAACACAAGAATCTGTTAACCTTAACCAAAGAGCTTAAATTACAAAATAGAGTCGAATTCATCGGTCCCAAGAAAGGCAATGAGTTGATAGATTTGATTAGGGGCGCTTATCTTGTGATTATCCCGTCTCGTTGGTATGAAGTTTTCGGTCTAGTCGGTCTCGAGGCGGCAGCCCTAGGGAAGGCCGTCTTAGCCGCCGATATAGGCGGGATACCCGAGTTGGTTAATGACCAACATACAGGCCTGCTCTATAAATATGATTCGCCCAACGATCTGGCAACCAAAATTGAATGGGCGCTGGATAACCAAGCGGTGATAACCGAATTTGCTTATAATGCCCGCCATTTAGCCGAAACTAGATTTCGCCCTAATGAACATTACGCCGCCATCATCACTTTGTATCGACAGTTAATCAAACATAATTAGTATGGCAAAAAATTATTACACAATCGGCATAGACGCCCGCTTCTATGGGCCTGTCGGCAAAGGACTTGGCCGCTATGCTCAAGAGGTGATTGATCGCCTCTTGGTTCTGGATCAGACAAACCATTACGTCGTATTTTTGACTAAGGATAATTTTGATGTTTTTTATACTGATAATCCTCGAGTCAAAAAGGTTTTGGCGGATGTGCGTTGGTATAGCTGGGACGAGCAATTCAAGATGCCCAAGATTATCGACAATGAATTACTGGATCTAATGCATTATCTGCATTTTAATGTGCCTTTTTTAGCGCGTACGCCTTTTGTGGTGACAATCCATGATTTAATCCTTTATCGTTATCCCACTGTGCGCGCTAGCACGCTGTATCCTATTTATTACTGGTTTAAAAATATGGCCTATCGCCTGATCATCAATATGGCTGTCAGGCGTTCGCGCAAAATCATTGCGGTCTCGGAATTTACCAAACAAGATATTATCAAACAATTCAATGTTAACCCTGACAAAGTGGCTGTCACTTATGAAGGTATTGCAACTTTTGCCGAAACGACTGCCGCACAAGCTGACAGCCAGGCCGTCTTAGCCCGTTTGACAATCAACAAGCCTTATTTGCTCTATGTCGGCAATGCCTATCCGCACAAGAATCTTGAATGGTTGATTAATTCGTTGGCTGATTCTAATTTACAGGATATAAACCTGGTTTTGGTCGGCCGAGAAGACTATTTTTACAAACGCCTCAAGGAATTAGCCGCCACCAAGAGCCAGCCTGATAAATTCATTTTCCCCGGTTTTGTAACGGACAAAGATCTCAAAGTGTTGTATCAACAAGCCTTGGCATATGTTTTCCCTTCGTTCTATGAAGGGTTCGGCTTGCCTCCCTTGGAGGCAATGGCCTTGGGTTGCCCGGTGCTGTCAGCGCGTACCAGCAGTTTGCCTGAAGTTTTGGGTGCTGCCGCACTTTATTTCGATCCGCAAGATCAACAATCGTTATTGGCTGTGATTGACCAGATGCTAAATAATGAACCTCTGCGCCAACAAATGATTGTTCTGGGCAAAGCGCGCAGCAATGTCTTTAGCTGGCAAGAATGCGCGGCTAAAACCCTCGCAATTTATAATAAGTTATGCGCCAGAAGTTAAGTCGACAATTTACAAAACAGACAAGCGGCCCCTTTGATTGGTTAATCGAACTGGGCAGGCTTGAAGCCAGTTTGGCTCGGCTGCTGGGCCGATTATTTTGGCGATTTATTTATGGCATAACTTTGCTGATTGAATCTTTGGGCAGAGCTGTTGCCGGATCCATGAGCTCGATTATTTGGATATTAGCGCGCCTTGTGACTCTGCCAATCAGACTGCTTTTGGCTGCCGGAGCGGTGTTTAGCTCTAATCTGAGGTCGGCAGGCCATGCCTTTAATCGCAGCCTGACCCACTACCATACCGGCTTAATCCGCCAAGCCGAGCTTACCAAAGAAAACATCAGGCAACAATCAGATAGCGCAAAAACAAAGATTAATCACAAGATCAAGCGCTTAAGCAAAGTACGTATTGCGCCTCAAGCCAGTTTTTTAAAGCCAGCCGCTGTTTTTGCGCTTATTTTGTTTATAGTCTTAGCTCCTTTTGCCGGCTATCGTAATTTTAACTTCTTGCTAGGGCTAAAGGACAAAATAATTAGCGCCGCCCATGCAGCAATTGGCAATATGCAATCAGCCAAACAGGCGGCTGAAGGACGCGATCTAAATAAGGCGGCGGCCAATTTCAGCCAAGCCGGCCAGGATTTTTTGCAAGCCGAAACTGACATAGCTCGCATTAATAGCCTCTTGTTAAAATTAGCCGGAGCTTTGCCTAATAGCGATCTCAAGCTGGCAAGTTCGGCTCAGAATCTAGCCGCTGCGGGACGTATCGGTTCGGACATGGCTGCTAATCTCGCAGAAGCCATCAATTCGTTGCTGGCGGCAGGGGAGCTAACCGATCGCTTAGACGCCTTTAATGGTAGAGCGGTAGAGGCCAGCGCCCAAGCGCGTGAATTGCAGCAAACCTTATCACAAATCAAATTATCAGATCTGCCTGATCAATACCGTCAAGATTTCACAGATTTAAAAAATACAGCCGATTTAGTGGCAAGCAGCTTGACCGAAATCGTTGATTTGGTCGAAGATATCAAGATTTTTGCGGGCGCCGAGCAAGATCGAAGATATTTGTTGATATTTCAGAATAATGCCGAAATGAGAGCTAGCGGCGGTTTTATCGGCAGTTTTGCCTTGCTTGATTTGGCCAAAGGAAAGATTAAAAAAATGGAAACCCCCGGCGGAGGGGCTTATGATACTGAGGGCGGGATGCGCGTTCGTTTGGCAGCTCCTGAGCCATTATGGCTGGTCGATTCGCTGTGGCATTTTTGGGATGTAAATTGGTGGCCTGATTGGCCGCGGACAGCCAAAAAGTTGTCATGGTTTTATGAAAAATCTGATGGTTCATCGGTTGACGGCGTTATCGCCTTTACCCCTGATACTATAATCGCCTTGCTTAAGCTGGTGGGTCCGATTGACTTGCCTCAATACAAAACAACTATCAGCGCAGATAATTTTACCGATACAGTCCAATATATCGCCGAACAAAAAACCGGAGCCACCAGTACGCCCAAGATGATTATCGGTGATTTGAGCGGCAAACTGATAGAAAAGCTAGGCCAGAATTTAGACCGTCAAAAGCTAGTCGCCTTATTGTCTCTTGTAGAAAAATCGTTAGACCAAAAACAGGTGCTTTTGTATTTTTCGGATAATCGCCTAGAGCAAAAGGTGGCCAGCCTCGGTTGGGATGGCGCAATCAAACAAACGGATAACGACTACTTGATGGTTGTTAATACTAACATCGCCGGCGGCAAAAGCGATCGGCGGATGACGCAAATCATCGACCATCGTGCCAGCGTCGCGGCTGACGGTTCAATAATAGACACCTTGCTAATTACTCGGGAGCATACGGGCATTCGCAACGAATTGTTTTCGGGCGTACGCAATGTCGATTGGATGCGCATCTACGTACCTTTAGGAACAGAGCTTATTTCAGCTGAAGGCTTCAGGATTCCGGAAGCAAAATATTTCAGCAAAGCATCAATCGGCACCGAAGACGATCCGGATTTAGCCAACGAAAGACAGGCGGAAGTAGAGCCGGCTACATTAACCAAAATCTATCGCGAACAAGATAAGACGGTTTTTGCCAATTGGTTGATGGTTGATCCCGGAGAAAAAGCGCAGATTAAGCTTGTTTATAGGCTCCCTTTTGGTTTGCGTCCAACGGATAACAGCTCTGGCGGGTTGCCCAGTGAGCAGCTCTATAAATACACGCTGCTAATGCAAAAGCAACCAGGAGCTAATAACGTCGCTTATGCCAGCTCGCTCGACCTGGCTGATAAGGGCAAGCTAATCTGGCATTATCCCGATTCCAATAATAGTTATAATACTTTGGAAAATGACAAACTAAACGCTTATCTAATAAGCCGTTAATATATGGCAAAATTAAACGACATCGAGAAGATAAACTATCAAATCAGCCAAGAGGCTAAAACTCAAAACATCCAGGATGGTTTGGCGGAAATCTACCAAGATGATGAAGGAAAGCTGGTAGATGTTCAAAAACTGCAAATCAAAAAGAAAAAAAATCTTTGGTTGCGGCTTTTGATTTGGACTGTTTATCTTATCTTGACGGCGGCATTATTCGGCGGAGCGTATTATTATTTCTTAGCCTCCAGCAAAAGCTCTGATTTAGAAATCAGCTGGTCTGGCAATAGCGCGCCAATGAACGGGCAGGCCCAAACATATACGCTAACGATCAAGAATACCGGCCGTATTTACATTAAGGATGTTGACTTGTATGCCACTTTGCCTTCTAATTTTGAACTAGATAATACTCAGCCAGCCCGAACGGATAAGCAGAGTTGGCATTGGGCCAAGCTGTCTGCCGGTGAGTCGGTTGATATCAAGATTACGGGACGTTTCTATAATCTGGTCGGCAAATCGAACCTTTTTATCGCCGAGGCAACTTATAAGCCTGATAATTTTTCCGCGACCTTTAAAAAATCATCCAGCATGGAGGCGGTAGTGGCTCAGTCCGGGTTAGTGTTTGATATCATAAGGCCTACAAACATGCTGGTCGGCGAAAAGCAAACCGTAGTCATTAAATATCATTTGGCAGATGGTTCAAACATAGACAATTTCCGCTTGACCATCGATCCAAGCCAGCAGGGCAATTTAGAATTAATTCAGGACCAAGCCTTTTTGGACCATGTTAAGATTATCAAGCCTTGGGTCTGGCAAGCTTACCAGCTTTCCAGCCAAGATCGCGAGATTACGGTCAACTTCAAGATTCTGGACAAAAATGACAAGCTGGATAACTTTAAATTTCGGTTTGATTATTGGCTGCCTAATAATCCAAGCATGCTGACGGCTATGTATGAGAGTACCAGCACGACCAGCACCGAATCCCGTTTGGGCAGCATGGAGCCTGCCGCCAGTTCGACCGCAACCAGCAGCCTGGATTTCCGTAATAACGAAGACCGCTTTTTACCGTTGGCTGAAGAGAATTATGATATAAATATTATCAAGAATGACCTTAATTTGCTGATGATTGAGAATGGCACCGATAAAGATCAGTCGGCTGATTTTGGCCAAACTATGACTTATTCTATCAATTATGCCAACAAAGGCATGGATCCTTTGGAAAACATCGTTATATCCGCCAATCTTAAGGGCGATTTGGTTGACTGGAAGTCATTTAAAGATAAATTTGGCGGAAAAGTGGAAGGCTCGGTTGTCAGTTGGACCAAGAACGAATTGCCAGATTTAGCCAGGTTAGATAAAGATGCCAAAGGTACAATCGACTTTAGCGTCAAGATTAAAGATCTTGATGCCTTTAAAGAAACAAACAGCTTTAAGCCTCTTCTTAAGGCCTACGCTACTTTTACCAATAAAAAAGTTGGAGATGTAAAGCAGATTGTGGCTGATGTTAATGCTCGTGATCAGCAAGCCTCAATTATTGACAACGGGGGAGCTAGCGGAACAGCTAACGCCAATCTGGAGCATGCCACTTCATCGGAAAACATGTCCAATGTCATTTTGACTAGGATTAACTCAGATCTGCAGCTTGATGAAAAAGTGTTGTATTACTCTTTAGATAATGAGGCCTTGGGCTTTGGGCCAGTCCCGTTAGAAATAGGCAAGACCACTACCTTGAGAGCTTTTTGGAAGATTACCAATACTTTACACAACTTGAGTTCTGTTGAGGTTTCTGTTAACCTACCGCAATATGTTAATATCGATGGCAAGCCGACCGCTACAGTTGGAAGCTTGAATTACGATCCGGCTAATCATCGTCTCGTATGGTCTATAAGCCGCTTAGACAAAGGCTCAAATGAGCAAAGTGCTCAATTCAACGTTGCCATCACTCCTAGCGATAGCTTGCGCAATAAAATATTGATTATCTTTCCCAAAACTGAAATTAGTGCCAATGATGACGAAAGCGGTTCGATGATTAAGAAAGAGGTTAAGGCTAGGACATCCAAATTCGAAGACGATCTAATCGTCCAGCAAGTTGTGCCTGATTTGAATGGCGGGCTAGTTAAGTAAATCTAATAAATGTATAAAATTACCAAAAAACACGCCAAATCTGCAGCACGCGCCGGTTTACTCAAGACCGCTCACGGCGTGCTTAAAACGCCCTTTTTTATGCCGGTGGCTACCCGAGGCACGCTTAAGCATCTTTCTACCGAAGACCTTAAGGGGCTTAAATCTCAGATATTACTCTCCAATACCTATCATCTAATGCTTAAGCCAGGCGAAGACCACATCGTTAATCAAGGTGGTTTGCATCAATTCATGGACTGGCCAGGTGCTATTCTGACTGATTCTGGCGGGTTTCAGATTTTTTCTTTGGCCGGCAAGCGGGAAGGATCCAAGGTGCTAGTCAAGATTACCGAAAAGGGCGCCGATTTCCGTTCACCTTGGGATGGCAGTAAGCATCATCTGACCCCAGAAAAATCGCTGCAAATCCAAGCCAAATTAGGCGTGGATATTGCTGTTTGCCTGGACGAGTGCGTGGCTCTGCCTGCCACCAGGCCGTATTTGGAGAAATCAGTCGAAATGACCAGCCGTTGGGCCGAGCGATGCAAGGCGGAACTGGCTAATATTAAAAACAAACCGCTATTATTTGCGGTCATCCAAGGCGGCTTAGAAAAAGACTTGCGCCTTAAGAGCTTGGCTGATTTAAAGGCAATCGGTTTTGACGGCTATAATATCGGCGGGCTGTCGGTAGGGGAGTCGCCCGTCGAAATGTATAAGGTTTTGGACTATTTGATGCCAGAAATGCCGATTGATAAGCCCCGCTATTTGATGGGTGTGGGCTATCCCGAAAATATCATCGAGGGCGTCAAAAGAGGTGTCGATATGTTCGATTGTGTCATTCCGACCCGCGAAGGGCGCCATGGCAAGCTGTTTGTCTTCAAAAAAAACGCCCCGGCTCTCATAACCAAGGCGTTAGCTTCTAAAAAGGTCAATACTGGCGATTTTTACGAGACCATCAACATCAAAAACAACCAATTCGCAACCGATAAGCACCCGATAAATGCCAGCTCCGACATCACCGAACTCAGGGGGCTATCCAAGGCCTATCTTAACTATCTATATAAGATCGACGAACCCTTGTCGGCCAGGCTATCCAGCCTCAATAACCTAGAGTTTTATCTTCGTTTAATGAGATATATTAGGCAAGCTATATAAAAACCCTATTGCTAGGGTTTTTTGTTTAGCTAAGGAACCAGCTTTTTGCCGGTATACCAAGCTTTGCCGGTTTTAGCTAGAATTTGAAAATCATCTTCATTCTGACATATCTGCAAATATATGCGTTTTTCATCAATACGGCCGGCGTAAAGGCTGCAATCAGCATAATTTGGCCATGATTGTGGCTCAGGTATTTGATCTAAATCAAGAAATTTCTTTGATGTATTATCAAGATATCCCATGTCAATCATAATCTCTCCTTAAAATGAACAATAAACAGATTACATTTATATCGTATTAATTGGCAATTGTCAATAGAAAGCTGCATTTGGTTACTATTTAAACAGCGTTCAGAAAGGCAACATCTTAATAAGCTTAATAATGCATATATTCAGCTTGTAAAAGAACTATTGCAAAACTATTTTTTTTGGCTAAAATAAAGTAAAATACTATCCTAGAGCTTATGAGAGTACTAGGCTTGACATATTCACAGTTAAACTATATAATTATCAAAGACAATAAATACTTTTATTGCCAATAATATTGTTTTTGTTAGTTTTGGCACCCAAACTTGCTAGCCAAGACTTTTTGTATCTAGACTAAAAATGTCAGAAAACCAAATAAATTCCAAAGAATTCATTGAGGTAGTCGGCGAAATACTAGAAATGATGCCAGGCGCGTCGTTTCGAGTTCGTTTACCCGGCGACCATGAAATATTAGCCCATTTATCCGGGAAAATGCGCATGAACAAGATTCGCTTGACCTATGGCGACAAAGTCAAGGTACAGATGAGTCCGTACGACTTAAGCAAGGGCAGGATTATCTACCGCATGTAACTAATTTAAATCTATGAAAGTCAGAGCTAGTGTAAAAAAAATTTGTAAAGACTGCAAAGTAATCCGCAGAAAAGGTCGTGTCTGTGTTGTTTGCAATACCCCTAAACATAAACAAAGACAGGGCTAAATAAGTATAAAAAGTTCATAAAGTTTGTAAAGTTTGTAAAGTAAGTCATTACTTTCTAAACTCTATAAACTTTAGACTTTCCACTTTAAACTACTATATGGCATTACGTATTTCCGGCGTCGTTGTTCCCAACGACAAACGCGTTGAGATCGCCTTGACCTACCTCTACGGTATCGGCTTGACTCTATCCAAAGATATTTTGGCCAAGACAGCTATCGATCCTGATTTGAGAGTCAAGGACATGAAAGAGGAGGATGCAAACCGTTTAAGAACTTACATCGAGAAGAACTTCCGCATCGAAGGCGATCTCAAAAGAGATATTGGCAACAACATCAAGCGCCTTAAGGATATTGGCAGCTACCGCGGTTCCCGCCATGCCAAGAAACTTCCGGTTCGCGGACAGCGCACCAAAACCAACAACCGCACTATCCGCGGCAATCAACGCCGCACCATGGGCTCGGGTCGCAAACCGCTCGGCCAGAAAACTTAATTACACGATATGTCCGAAAACAATTTAGACAATACAGCTGTTGAACCGCTATCGGCCGATGCCGCTTTTGACGCGATGGTAGCCAAAGACGCTCCTGCTCCTGCGCCCAAGGATGATTTCGACGATCTGCCGGATGACATCAAGAAAAAGCTGGAGAAAAACAAGGCCGCCCGTTTAGCCAAAGTCAAGAAAGGCAAAGGTAAGAAAGCCAAGAAGGCCGAACGCACCGTTACTGTCGGCAAGGTTTTTGTCAGCTCTTCTTATAATAACACCATCATCACCATCACTGATCTTGATGGCAATGTCATTTCTTGGGCTAACGCCGGTCTCGCCGGTTTCAAAGGTCCGAAGAAATCTACTCCTTATGCTGCTCAGATTATTACCAAAATCGCCGTCGCTCGCGCCAAAGAAATGGGTTTGAGCGAAGTCAGCGTTTTTGTCAAAGGTGTCGGTACCGGACGCGAGTCTGCCGTACGCGCCTTGAATGCCAATGGCTTGAATGTCACTTATATCAAAGATATCACTCCTATCCCGCATAACGGCTGCCGCGCTCGCAAGCCAAGAAGGGTGTAATCAGCAATACTTATGAAAACTAACAACGACGCACAATGCAAGTTATGCCGAGCGGCTGGCAAAAAGCTGATGCTTAAGGGCGATAAATGCGCTTCTGCCAAATGCACCATGAATTCCAACCCGACTCCTCCAGGATTCCACGGCGCCAAGCGTAAAGCCAAGGTCAGCCAGTACGGCCAGCAGTTAGCCGAAAAGCAAAAAGCCAAGAGAACCTATGGTATGCGCGAAAAGCAATTCAGATTGTTCTTCGATCGCGCCCAGAAGAAGGGTGATGCTGGTGAAAACCTTTTCCGTATGTTGGAAATGCGTTTAGACAACGTCATCTATCGTCTCGGCTTTGCTCCGTCCCGCGCCGCTGCCCGTCAAATGGTCAGCCATGGCATGTTCTCCGTCAATACCACCAAAGTAAATATCGCGTCTTATCTGGTTAAGCCAGGAGACGTAATCAAAATCCGCGCCAACAAACGCAAAAACAAGACTTTTGTCGACTTGGCCGAGAAGATCAAGCGCACCCAGATGCCTAGCTGGCTCAATTATGATGCTAAGGAAGACATCGCCAAGGTATTACACGAACCTAAGAAAGACGATTTGGACAAATCTTTGAACGCCCAAGCTATCGTCGAGTTCTATTCCAAGTAATAAACGCTTTCGAGCGTCATAAATAGCATAAAGGTAAATTAACCTTATGAACACAATTGCATTAGCCAAAAATGTTGAATTTATCAAAGGCGATAAACCCAACCAGCACGTAGCAGTCGTAGAGCCTTTGTATCCTGGTTACGGTGTTACTTTGGGCAATTCTCTACGCAGAGTCTTGCTGTCATCTTTGCCTGGTACAGCTGTGATCGGTGTTAAGATTACCGGCGCAGACCATGAATTTATGGCCTTGCCGAATATCAAAGAGGACGTCTTGGAAATCGTCTTGAATCTCAAGAATTTGATTTTAAAAATTCATACCGACGAAGTAGTCAAACTGACTCTTAATATAAAAGGTGAAAAAGTCGTCACCGCCGCTGATATCGACAAGAATAGCGATGTCGAAGTCGTAAATACCGACTTAGTCATCGCCAATATTACCGACATGGCAGGCAATCTGGAAATGGAAATCTATGCCACTCGCGGCATGGGTTACGAGACGATTGAAGCCAGAGAAAATCGCAAAAAAGAAATTGGATATATTGATGTAGATTCGATCTTTTCCCCGGTCAGATCAGTCGGCATACATGTAGAAAATACCCGCGTTGGCAAAATGACCAACTGGGATAAGTTAACTCTTGATATTACTACCAACGGCAGTATCGACGCTCAGGAAGCATTCAAGCAATCTGTAAGAATCTTAATTGACCAGTTCAATGCCCTGATTCACGCCGAAGACAGCGAGCCAGAAGTAGAAGTAAGCGAGGAATAAATTTTATGCGCCATAGAAACAAAGTAAAAACCCTGGATCGCCCCAAAGCTGCGCGCGAAATGATGCTAAGAAATCTAGCTTCTAGCATTATTATCTACGAAAAGGTCAAAACCACCGAAGCCAAGGCCAAGGTCGTCAAGCCGATTGTAGAAAACCTCATCACCACTGCTCGCAAAGGTGATCTAACCGCTCGCCGCGCCTTGTTGGCCTATTTACCGCAGCAGTTAGCCGTCAAGAAGCTAATGGACGTGGTTGGAGCTCGCTACAAAGATCGCCAAGGCGGCTATACTCGCATTGTCAAGCTCGGTGTTCGCGCCGGCGATGCAGCTAAGCTGGTACAGATTGAATTAGTATAACTATATGAATAAACCTTTTACCAGACAATTAGTCAAAATTGACGCGAGCGGACAGGCTATCGGCCGTTTGGCCACCAAGATTGCCATTGCTTTGCGCGGCAAAGACCAGCCAGAATACGCTCCGAATGTTGACCATGGCGCTATTGTTGAAGTCAGCAATATCGATCAGGTCAATTTTACCGGCAAAAAGCTGGATCAGAAAGTCTATCATAGCTATTCCGGCTACCCGGGCGGCTTGAAGACCCGCAAGGCTTCTGTCATTTTTCAAAATAACCCAGGAGATCTCTTAGCCAGAGCTGTCCGCGAGATGTTGCCTGACAACCGCCTACGAAACGGCATGCTTAAAAGGCTAAACATCAAGTAAACCATATGACTAAAGAAGTTAAAACAGCCGTCAAGCCTGTCAAATTGGCTACCAAAGGCAACAAATATATCGCCCAGATGGGCAAGCGCAAAACCGCTTCCGCTTCGATCCGCTTGATCGAAAAGGGGACCGGCGAAATGGTGGTTAACGGCAAAAAAGGCGAAGACTATTTCACTGAATCTGAATTTGCCTTAGCCCTTACCCCCATCAAGCTGACCGGCATGAAGGAATATGACATTTCTGTGCTAGTTACCGGTGGAGGCAAAAAGGGCCAAGCCGAGGCTATCCGCCACGGTATTGCCAAGATCCTCCTGGAAATTAACCCAGAACTCAGACCTACCCTCAAGGCCAAAGGCTGGTTGACCCGCGACGCTCGTATCAAAGAGCGCAAGAAACCAGGTCTACGCCGCGCTAGACGCGCTCCACAGTGGTCCAAACGCTAATACAAGCATATCTATATATCAAAAAATCATCCACGTTGGATGTTTTTTTGTTAATATTGGCAAATTCGCTTGACATTTGATAAATATGCTCCCGCAAATACAAATTATTACAAATCTATAAATAAAGTATAGCGTTTAGGTACGGATTTGTAGATTTGTAATAATTTGTATTTGTAGGAGTATAACTGTATAGTACCCCCAGTCTAAACCTTGACACTTTGACTATTTTATGTTATATAGATTAACGTAAGTACATTTAAAATTTACCTAACAATAGCCAATAATATCAACTATATAAGGACGGGTGATGAACCTATTTAAAGCAGGCTCGATTGAGCTTTACGACTACCAGAAACTGGCCCTGGTGGACCTCTTGTCCGCCTTTGAGACCAGGCAGGCTGCTCTGATGGTCATGGCGACCGGATTGGGCAAGACAATTGTATCGGCTTTCTTCGCTAAAATGCAATTTTTGGCGGGCAAGCGGGGACTATTTCTCTGCCATGAAAACGACATTTTGGATCAGGCTTTCGATGAGTACCCACAAGTACTAGGCGGAAAGGCTGAACTCAAAAAGTTCTACGGCGAAGACAAAGACTGGGATGCGGATAAGGCCGATATCTTGTTTGCATCTTTTCAGTCCTTTGCCGAATGGCATATCGTCTTTAGCCAAAACCACTTCGACTATATCATAGTCGATGAATCGCACCATGGCCAAGCGCCGACCTACAAAAAGGTGATACAATACTTTCAGCCGCAGAAATTATTAGGAATGACTGCTACGCCCAACAGAGAAGACGATCAGAATATCCGAGAGATTTTTGGACAAGAAATTGTTAATCTTTCTTTAGAAGAAGCAATCGCCAATAGCTGGTTAACGCCGATTGAATACCACGTTTTAAACGACGATATAAACCGCGTAAAACTAAAGCAAATAGTCAAAGAAATATTAGAGGAAGGCCAACGCATCTCAATCAAACAGCTGAATGAAACAATTTTTGTTGAAGCTCGTGATCAGGAGATTGCCAATCAGATTAACAGCTTTAGCAAAGGCAAGAAGACTATCATCTTTTGCGAAAACATTAATCACACCGAAAACTTCTGCCAATTTTTGCCTGGTGCCCGCGTCTATCATTCTGATGAAAACAAACGTCGTAACCAACAGACTCTACTTGATTTTCGGCAAGGCAGATTGCAATACATTTTGACGGTAAACATGTTCAATGAAGGTATTGATATTCCTGATGCCGAAGTGATCGTCTTTCTGCGTAACACCGGTTCCGAAACAATCTTTATGCAACAATTGGGACGAGGATTACGGTTATTTGATGGCAAGAAAAAAGTAGTAGTCTTGGACTTTGTAGCCAACTGCGAGCGGCTAATAATGATCAAAGAAATAGCGGGCAGGATTAAACGTTTTATTGGAGGAAATTTTGAGCTGAACAAGGAAAAAATGTGGGTGAGCGGTTCTGACTTTGATTTTATCTTCAGCAATGAACAGATTGATATCTTGGCTATGTTGAACAGATTGAACGCGGAGTTTTATGCCACTTGGCAGGAAGCCAGCGAAGTTTGCAAAGCTAATAATTTCAAAGGTTATTTGGATTACCGTGATAGATACAAGCAGATAGACCCCAGACTGCCGTCTTCGCCTAATTTTTATTACAAAGACTTAGGCTGGCCGGGTTGGAAAGAGTATCTTGGTTTCGGGCTACATTACAAGACATGGCAAGAGGCATTAGTAATCTGCAAGAAAGCGGGCTTTACCGGCTACGCCGACTATAAAAAGCGATGTCGTGAGGTCGATCCTAAGTTGTATTGCTCTCCTGATGTATCATATGAAGATTTTCCCGGATGGGATGACTATCTTGGTATAGAAACATATTATAAGACTTGGCAAAAGGCCAGTGCAGTAGCTCAAAATATCGGTTTCACCACCATTAGAAGATTCAGGAGAGAGTGTAAACAGATTGATCCTAAACTGCATACTCTGCCAGATAAGTATTATAGCGACTTCCCAGGCTGGGAAACATTCTTAGGCATTAAGCTAAGAGATAGCAATAGAGCTGTTCTTTACGCAACATGGCGGGAAGCCAGTGAAGTGTGTAAGCGAGAAAACTTTGCCAATCCCTATGATTATGTTCAGCGTTACAAAAAAGTAGACAAACGGTTGCCCTATAATCCAGAGCGCATCTATCCGGATTTTCCCGGTTGGGACGAATATCTAGGAGTCACTAGTTTTTTCAAAACCTGGCAAGATGCCAGAGATGTCTGCAGGAAAGCTGGTGTAACCGGAGTGCGAGATTATAATATGAGATGTAAGTCGATTGACAGCAGACTGCACTCACGGCCGTCTGCTTATTACAAGGATTTTCCTGGGTTCCTTGAATACTTTGGTTGTGATGTCAAACAGTATTATGAAACCTGGCAGGAGGCCAGCGTCGTTTGTCAGCAACATCATGTTTTATCGGTTACCGATTACGCTAAACGATACAAAGATATTGACCCAAAGCTACCCAGCGCTCCTATAGGTTTTTACCGTAACAGGGGACAGACTTGGCCCGGCTGGGACACCTTCTTGGGCAAGAAATAAAAACAAGCCGTTTCGATATAATATCGGAGCGGTTTTTTATTACACATATTTTTATCACAAACGTCAAGTGAGGAGGGGAGTGCAAAAGCTAAAAGGTAATCCGCCAGCTGGCGGAGAAAATGGAAAAGGATAATGCTGATACCTATAACCATAATTGCTTTGATATGTTTTTTATCGTATTTAAAAATAAAAAGTTAGCGCAAGCTAACTCCATACCTTTTACATTTTCGTTTTTACTTTTTAGCTTATGAGTGGGGCAGTAGTCACATCAACCAGGCATGCTATCGGTTGAGCACAGACGCCCCTCAACCATCACAATATGTTGTGTCGCACAATATAACTTATGCGACACAACAGCATATAGCTCCATGTATTACCAAGTATCAATCTATGCCAATAATAGCTTATTATCCCCTATAACAAGCTATTTAAAGCTACCTACGTTCAAGGCCGCGCTCTTGATGATCAAGCCCATTATGCGCAGTTCCGGCGTAAATAATAAAAATATTTTGACTGCTAGCAGGAAAAACCCTACAATCGTGATGCAAAATACGATTACAGCAAAGAAGAATACTATTTTAAAGGCTGTCTCTTGATTCATATATAAATCTTATATTTTGGCTAATATTAAATATAATCAAAGATATAGTAGGTCAACTTTCTTATCCAATTTCAATGTGTCGCAAAATAATTATTTAATGTTAGCCTTTTTTTCTCTCTTTATTCTTTCTTCTTCCAGGGTTATCTTACGCTGCTTTAGATATATTTTAACAGCTTCTCGAAAAGCCTTGTGGTCTGTAGTAATTATTAAGGCTAACCCTAAGCCGGTTATGACTGCTATTAATATGTAAGGGTTGTATGGCAAAGTGTTTATCATATTGTTGCATTACTTCTTGATCGACACGATAACAAAGATGTGTCGCAAAATATTATTGATAATAGATTCGATCGCCGATTCTTAGATCGATATAACTAAGCTCATTAAATAGATGGCCGTCAGGCAATTGGTTGCTGCGCAAAACATCTAATTTCTTGAGTTGGGTAGTTACCGGCATCTCGGTATTGAAATATAGAGTCGGACCGGCTGTCAGCTTTACCTTAAGAGCATTGATTGTGCCGTCATAAATCATCGTCCGTAAGCTGAGTCCCCGCTTGTTAACGTGTAATGTAGTATCCAGCTCTTTAGCATAGTCGAGATACTTAGCGTCAATATTTATTTTTTGCCCATTAACCAATGTTGAACCGGTATTTTCTAATAACAGCATATCTTTGGCCGGAGCATCTTTGGTCAATATTATATCGCCGTCATGGCTGATGTAATAATAAACACTCCCCTCTTGCCATACATAATTATAATCCTTTTCGAGCAAATTGATAACAAGCTTTTGTTTCAATGGATTACGATGTATTTCTGTCGTCAACAAACGAAAATTTTTATTCAAGTCCTTATCAAGCTCTTTGACCGAAAAAAGGACCAGGCTGGTTTTGGGGATAAAGTAGAAATACTTGCCATCAAGATGCTGCCGTACAACGTCTTGGATTGTCTGTTTGTTGAGATTTCGATTGCCGGATATCTCAATGTTCCTGATCTGCATGGGCTCAGAAAATAATATTAACCAGCAAAGCCCGGTAATGATTAAGATAAAGCAGACTAACCAAAAGGTTAATATTGCTTGTTGCTTGGAATTTGCCTGATCATGGCCCAAAAAACGGTTGCTTTTTGTACGGTCGTTTTTTCTGGGCCAAAAATCTGTTGCTCCTTTTTTTGGCTGATTTGATCGAAAGCGGCTACGGCCTTGTCTCATATGCTAACTGATGTTTTCTTTGCCGAAATATGGGATTAATTTTTTAGGAATAGCTATGCTACCGTCGGCTTGCTGGCAGTTCTCCATAATAGCAATCAAAGCCCTGGTGGTAGCTACGCCGGTGCCATTGAGAGTATGTACTAGCTCTTTTTTATCATCTGCTGTTTTGTATTTGATATTCAAGCCTCTGGCCTGATAATCAGTGCAGTTGGAAGTGCTGGTGACTTCGGCCCAATCGCCGGCGCTGCCGTCTTGGTTTGGCTTGCCTGGCATCCAAGCCTCGAGATCAAAAGTGCGGTAGCTCGGGTTTCCTAAATCGGCGGTGCAATGATCAACAACCCGGAAAGGCAAAGCAAGCCCGGCAAATATTTCTTTTTCTATCTCTAGTATTTCCTGGTGTAATTGAGTTGATTGCTCGGGTGTGGCGAAAACAAACATTTCTACTTTGCTAAACTGATGCACGCGGAAAATGCCTTTGGAGAACTTGGAATAGCTGCCTGCTTCGGTACGGAAACAGTGAGATAGGCCAACCAATTTAATCGGCAATTTTTCCAGGTCTAATACTTCGTCGGCATAGAGTCCGCCCAGGGTTATCTCGGCCGTACCGATTAGAGACAGGTCGGAGTTTTCGATATTGTAGACTTGGGTCGATTCACCCCTAGGGCTGAACCCGAGACGTTCGACGATTTCGGTTTTGGCTAAATCGGGCGTGGTCATCAGTTGATAGCCATGCGCTGTGACGATATCTAAAGTGTAGTTTATCAAAGCTAATTCCAAGCGGGCCAAATCACCTTTTAAATAATAAAATTTTGCGCCGGATACCTTGGTGCCGCGCTCAAAATCAATCAGGTCTAATGCTTCAGCCAGTTCGACATGATCCTTGGGCGCAAAATCGAAGCTCGTTACTTCGCCGATTTGATCTAGAATGGCATTATCGTCTTCGTCTTGACTGACGATTACTTCCGGGTTGGTTAGATTGGGCACTGCCAGCAATAATTCCCTCACCTTGGCCTCCAGGGCGTTAATTTCACCCTCTTTAACCTGGATAGTATCGCCGACTTCTTTCATCTGGGCGATTTCTTCGTCCGTCGGCTTGGTCTTAGAAGTCTTGTTGCGAGAGGCGCGTAAATCCATCACCTCTGTTTCTAGCAAGCGCTTCTCGCTGTCTAACTTGAGTAATAGTCCGATATCGGCCTTAGCTAAACGTGCAACGCTGTTAGCCGCAATCTCCTCCTGGTGTTCTCTGATGTATTTGATGTCTAGCATATCTTTATGTTAAAAGTAAAAGTGAAAATGTAAAAAAATGGAAAAATATGGCTGGTTGCCTATTTTATCAAGCAGTCGGCAGTCAATTTTTTATAGTCATCCGTGGCATCAGGGCAGGCCCAGTTTGATTGGCATTCTTCTTCGGTGCCCACAAAGGTATTATTTGCAATCTGCTGCTTACAAAGCAAGATATCATTTTCCCGAATATCGCATTTTGGCTTGGGGATTTCGGAGCATTTGTAAACCCCGAATGACATAGCCGTTAGAATTTTGGTGCGACAGCCGAGGGAACCTATCGTAGAAGAAACCATAGTCGGATTTGTATAGGCGCAAACATTGGCGATAAAGCTGGACTTTTTGCGCGCTGTCATAAAGGTTAAGCCGACATATACAATAATAGCCAACAAAATCAATGTGATAAATTTTCTTCCCATAAGATTATTAGAGCCCTATCTTGGTTGAAATTTGTTTCAAACTATCCAAGGCAATTTGTAAGAATTTATTCAAATCAACACCGGCGGCGATACATTCTTGAATAATAGTGCGATTGCAGTTGGCGGCAAAGCTCTTGTTGTTAAATTTCTTCAGCAAGCTGTCTAATTCAACTCCGGACAGGCTCTTATCGGGGCGGACCAAAGCCGATGCAACAACCAAGCCGGCGACTGTTTCGGCAGCTGCCAAGGCATGTTCTACTTTCGTCTTGCGTTGATGCAACCGATAGGCAGGCACAAGCTCGTTGCCGTAGCAGTGCGATATTATGCAATTAATTAGATATTGGCTGGCGCCAGCTTCTTGCAAGATCGGCACAGCCTTAACGCAATGCGCCTCAGGAGTATGCTTGGTTAATTGCCAATCAATGTCATGCAGCAGGCCGATAATCCCCCATTCTTCTTCGTTCTCGCCCAGTTCTTTGGCTAAGCCGCGCATAATCGCCTCGCTTTCAAGCGAATGGGCCAAGATTGTATGATCATCGATATATTTATGCAGCAGTTCTACAGCAACGGCATGCGTGATTTGGCCCAGCTTAGCCTCGGACCCATTGGCTGGATCTGCCTCAATTTCTTCTGGTTCATTAATAGCTGTCTTTTTAACTTGCGGCTGCTGTTTGGGCCTTAGCAAGGGAAATATCTGGCATTCACGCGCAGACTTGCCCATTAAAAAGGCAAAAACCCGTTCGGACATACCGAAGCCGCAAGTAGGCGGCATTCCGTATTCCAAGGCTTCGACAAACTCTTCATCCTTCATTTGAGCTTCATCGTCTCCCGCTTCACGCAAGGCCGCTTGTTCGTTAAAGCGCCCTAATTGATCTATGGGATCGTTCAGCTCGCTGTAACCGTTGCCTAATTCTGACCCGGCAATAATCGGTTGAAAGCGTTGGGCAATCTCCGGCTGGAAATCATCGCGTTTCGCCAGGGGCGAAACCGTAGTCGGCACGCCGATCAAAAAGCCAGGCCCGCCAATCTGTTTGCGGCAGTACTTCCAAAGATTATCGATAGCGCGTGTAATGTTAAAGCCCTTGCGATCGTATTCGACTTTCAATTCCTTTAGCTTGGCTTCCATGGACGGCAAATCAGCCGTCAAGATATCAATGCCGGTATGCTCTAGGACTGTCTGGCGATAATCATAACGCTGCCATGGCTCGCCTAAGTCGACTGTAAACTTGCCGATTTCAAACTTAAGCGTGCCGAATGTTTCCAAGGCCACATATTTATATAATTCTTCGACCAAGTGCATGCCCTTTTCATAATCAGCATAAGCCCAATAGAATTCCATCTGAGTATAGTCTTGTAAATGCTCGGCATCCATACCTTCGTTACGGAACTGGCGGCCGATCTCAAAAGTCTTTTCCAATCCGGCGACCATTAATTTTTTTTGCCATAATTCACCCATTGAGATACGCAAGAAAACGTCAATATCTAGGGCATTGTGGTGTGTGGCAAAAGGCTTGGCATCGGCTCCTCCGGCTGTTGTTTCCAATACCGGCGTCTCAACTTCGATAAAATCACGTTCTTTTAAAAAAGTGCGTACAGCATTCCAGAATTTGTCTTTCTTGATAATCATGTCCTTCAGCTCGGGGCGCAGCAAAATATCCAAGTAACGCCTGCGCAATCGTTCTTCTTCGTCCTCCAATCCAAAATGTTCGCTGGGAATATTGCGCAAAGCCTTCGAAAGCAAGCGCCATGATTTAATCAACAGGCTTTTTTCTCCCGCCTTAGTAATAATCAAAACACCGCGCGCTTCGATAAAATCAGAAGAATCAATCGACCTGATAAATGATTTATAATTATCACCGAGGTCATTCTTGGTGATTACCAATTGCATCCGTCCGCTGGCATCCTCCAGATCCGCAAAAGAGATGTTGCCGTGATCACGCAAACTCCGCAAACGACCAGCCAAAGTAATTTCGGTTTCGTTGTCCTGCAAGGCAAAAAAATCCGCCAAAGCCTTTGACACCAGATGGCTGCGGTTTGATTTAGCCGGATATGGATTAATCCCTTGTTCTTTGAGATCAGTAATCTTTTTGAGTCGATCATCACGTTCGGTCTGTTTTGTATTTTCTGTCATATTTATAGGCAATTATAAGAATAAGGCGCTCTCGCCCGAAATTTAATATTACTTGATTTTAGCTTAAAAGTCAAAATTGTAATTTTATAACCACTCCTGTATTACCGAGCATAAAATCCGGCAGGCAGTTACTAAATGCAGTAATGCAAATGTTGATAATAAATCAAAAAAACCTCCAAACAGGAGGTCTTCTTGAATAAATTAGTTTTATTTTACGTCGATAATCTTGTATTCTGATTCGCCTTTAGGAGTTTTGACTTTGACTAAGTCTCCTTTTTTGTGGCCTAGCAACGAAATGCCAATTGGCGATTCGTTAGAAATTTTGCCAGCCATAGGGTCGGCTTCATTAAAGCTGACGATGGTGTATTCTTTGATGTTGCCATTAATTTCGGCGGTAACCTTGGTGCCCATGCCGATTATATCAGACCGGTCATTCTCGACTACTGTCAGATTCTTAAGCAGGTTGGTGAGTTCGCCGACACGGCCTTCGTTAAAAGCTTGAGCCTCTTTGGCATCGGCATATTCGGCATTTTCTGATAAATCGCCTAATTCCTTGGCTGCTTCGATTCTTTCGGCAATTTCTCGACGGCGGACTGTGGATAATGTCTCTAATTCTTCTTGCAACTTGGCGTAACCTTCTGGAGAAATGATTTGACTTGTCATAATTTCTTAAAAAATTGGCCGTCTTGGGCCAATTGTTTTGATTAGTATGGTTAATAAGATACTATATTTTTGTATTTTTAGCAAGAGCAGACGACCCAAGGCCCTGTTTCATTGTTAAAACAGCCAACATAATTAGCCCCAAGCCCAGGGGATGGTTTAAATACGGCGAAAAGACATTTACTGCGGCAAGGCAAATTATAGCTACTGCCAATGACAAAGACAATGAGGTGTTTTGCTTAATAAGTCCCCTGCTCAAGCTATAGAACAATGCAACAAAAGCCAGCACAGCGCCAATACCCATCTTGAGCCATAATTCCAGCCAACCCCATTCAAAAGCATAGGTAGTATAGTCTCCGTTCGGGTTAGACTCTAAAACTCTAGGGTCACTGGAGTGATATGTTACGGTCGCGCCAAAGCCCTGCCCTATTAACGGCTGCCGATTGATAGCTTGCCACAGCTTGGGCAACAGTGCCCATCTAGAAGACGCGCCCGCTTCAGAATTGATAGCGGTTGCACGTTCTGCCAACATGCGAGCGGATACATCCGACTGCGCTTGCGGCCAAGGCAGCTTGACGGCCGTCACCAATAACACAACACTGATAACCAGGGCAGCCAACATCAAGCCAATTTGCACGATAATCTCTTTGGCTGACTGTCGCTGTTTATAGTACGCGAGCAAGACCCAAGCCACCCAGCCGATAGCCAGGCCCACCCAAAAACTGCGTGACAAACTGATAACCATCGGCGCCAAAGCCAAGGTTGCTGCCGATAAAGCCAGCCATTGCGTACGCCGCGCTCGTCCCCAAAAAAGAAAGGCGCCAAAAAATAACGGCAACAGATAGAGCTGAGATTGGATAAAGATACGATAAAATCCGGCGGGCATCAAAGTGATTTCGCCCAGCCCGCTATCGCGCACCCAGGCATAAGTAACATAATTTGCGCCGCCAAAATCATGGCTAAAGGCATACAACAACCAGATGGTAATAACCGACAAGGCGCTCAAAGCGGCCAAGAGTATTGGCGCGCTATACTTAGGCGCCTTGCGCCAAAACAAGACCGGCAATATCGTCAAACCAAAAATCCAATTGTTAGCATCAAAAAACAGATTGCCAAAATCATGATGATTGATAAAGCCTTGCGCTATACCCCAAATCACCAAAACAGCTATTGCCATTATCGGCCAGAATTGTTTCTTGCGCCATAAGCCAGCAAGCTCTTGCCAGTTACGCTTGTTTATTAAACAGATAGCGCTAACAACCATGACCACAGCCCATAAGGCGATGCGCAAACTAAGATGAAAGCCGTGCAAATTAATGGCAAACAAATAGCCCTTGCCGTTAAGGATTAATTCGACAGCGATGGCAACCAAGCCAAGCTGCCAATCTTTGATCATTAACAGTATTACTCCGATCATTATAAGAAGAAAGCCAGCTGTGTTAAACAGCGGAAAAAATGAACCGGCGAATGACCAGAAATAAAGGGCTAAAAAGCCTAGCAAGCCGTAAAGATATATTTTTTTATTGCTCATATTTTATTTCACCGCTTTGGCCGATCTGCCAGCCATATTTATCGGAGGTACCGGCATTAACCTCCAGTACGGCGTTGGCTTCGGCATTCGGACCGTAAATATTTTTATAATCCTTTCCTTCGGGCGGCAGATTCTTAGCGATATAGATTATCTTGTTATGATTAAACCAGATGATATCCAATGGGAATTTCATCTCCCGCATAACAAACTGATTAACCCCAGGCTTGCTAAAGATAAAGAGCATGCCGCTGTCAGCAGCTAATCCATCACGTCCCGATAAACCTTGGAACTGTTCTTGAGGCGTCAAAGCCAGCTCAACTTTGATCGGGCGTTGATTGACTATAATTTCATTAAACTGCGGTGTAGCGACGCAACCGGCTAAGAAGATAACCGATAAAAGAAGGCAAAACCATTTGCTCATAAGCGATGTTTATCTTTGATTATTTTCTCGGCGCGTTTATAACGTTTTACCTGAGGCAAAAATGGCAACAGCTTGTAAGCAAATTTCGGCAACCAAGTACTGATATGGCCGCCCGTACGCACTCTAAATAAAACCTCGTCGATAAAGATGCCGCTTTTACCCCTTTCTAACATGGTCAACCATAAATCCCAATCTTGCAAGCGCCTTATTTTTTCGTCGAAGCCAGGAAAATCCTTGGTTCTGATTAAGCTGGTGGTATGGATGAATGGCATTTGCTTTAGGCGTTCGGCTGTAAAAGGAAATAAATGAAAAGTCTTGCGGCCATATTGAAATGAGACATAGGCAAAGCTGGACAACGGGTTGCTAATCAAAGCCTGTTTCATTTTAGCTAACATCGTCTTATCTAAAACCAGATCAGCGTCGCAAAAAATAACATACTCGCCTTTTGCTTCCTTAAAGCCTCTGTTACGAGCCGGATTAGAGCCATGATTTTTTTGATTAAGCAACATGATGTTTAGGTCAGGGTGTTCACCCTGAAAAACGGCGAAGACTTTGCCGATATTATCCTTGGAACCGTCATTAACGACGATAATCTCGAAGTCCTGTTCAGTCTGAGCGACGATTGATTCTAAACACTGTTTAAGCTTGGCTGCTTGATTGTAGACGGGAATGATGATGGAAATCATAATTTGATGTAAAATGTAATCCGCCAGCTGGCGGAGAAAATGTTAAAGTAAAAACTAAAAGTTAAAAAGACCTATCTTTTGCCTTTTAATGTCAGGATACTTGACCCCAGCATTTTTGACAATTCGTTCGATTCGACCAATAACTCATTTACTTTGTTTTTAGTAATATCATCTATAATTTTTTCTCGTAAAATAGCTAACCAATATTTAGTCTCATTAGCGCTTTTCAAAGCAATGTGATAATAATTCGTAAAATCTTTTTTAGATGAGCCCGCTTGTGCTTCAATAACATTAGCTCCAATAGACGTTGAGGCTCGTAAAAGCTGTTTTCCTAAAACTTCATAAACATAATTTTTTGGAAGAAGTTCCAATAAATCAATAATATTCAAGCTAAAATAAAATGCTCGATATTTTATAATGCTTTTAGTTTTTTCCTGTTGCTTTTCCATTTTCGCTTTTACCTTTTACATAAAAAGTCGAAGACTTTTTGCGCTTGGTTTTGCCAGTTGAAGTCGCGGAGTGCTCGTTGGCGGCCGGCGTCGCCTAGGCGCAGGCGTAGGCTGGAGAAGTCGGCGAGTTTGACCATGGCTTCGCTTAACTCTTTAATATCGCCGGACGTTACCATAATGCCTGTCTCGTTATCAACCACTGCGTCAGCCACTCCGCCGCTACGTCCGGCGATTACCGGCTTGCCGGCCAGTCCCGCTTCCAGATAGACAATGCCAAAACCTTCATAATCCCCGTTTTCCTCTCGGCTGGTGGTGACGAAGACATCAGCCAGTTGCAGCCAGTGTTGCTTGTCTTCGTCGCTGACAGCGCCGATCAAACGCACTTGAGAATTAAGGCTATATTCATCAATTACTTGGCGTAGCTTATCTTCCTCTGGCCCTTGGCCCGCAATCACGTAGGCAAAATCCGGCCGCTGGCAGGCTGCCAGCGCTTCTATCACCAAATCAAAGCCTTTGCGTCGTACCAGACGGCCGACTGACAGGAAGACCGTCTGATGTGCCAAATTGTACTGCTTGCGTAAGCTGTCGACAGCCGTCTTATCAAAAATTGGTATCTTTGGTTCGATACCGGGGTTTACCACTGCCACCTTGCCCCATTGGCTGCTGGCCAACAACTCTTTAGCATCGCTGGCCACTCGCGAGTTGGCGCCGATAATATGATCAGCGCCGGTTAATATTTTTTTGGCCAGCCAAAGCTTGCGCGGCGTTGCCTGCGCCATAGCCAAATCGGTACCATGCAAAAACACGGCATAAGGTCGGCGCCAAAATATATTAATCAGCCAGGCGATAGTGCCTAATGGCAAAATATTGCCAACCAACAGATAATCAATCTTATCAGCCTTGACCCTCCGCAATACCGCAAACAAGCCGGGCAACCACCCGAACACTGGCCAACGCCCATTAACCAGACTATCGCCATCGTTAGTCATTACCTCCATTTGCCCAGGAAAATACTGCGCCAGATGGCCATAGTAATGTGCCACCCCGCCTTTGAAAGGAGGATACTCGAGTGTGATTAATATATATTTCATGATAGACCCTCACTCCAGTATACTAGTATACTGGAGTGAGATTTATTTAGTTTAAGTCGGCTAAGGTTTGCTGTAAGCGATCCTTTGGGCGAATAGCATCAGCCACATCAAGCCGCCGCAGGCAGACATTGCTCCGGAATAAAATAGGCCCATACTCCAGAAAGCAGCAGACATAGCGAACAGGCCGATAAAGGTCGGCACCGAAGTTTGGAATTTAATCGGCCCTACTTTTTCCTTAAAGCCATAATAAACTTGCGGGACTAGCGAAGCGGAAAAAGGATATTTGCAATTGTAATTACTGCGTCTTGCCAAGCCATAATATTAGCTAAAAAGTAAAAGTGAAAATGTAAAAGGATGACTAAATTTTGAAATCGTTGATCCTTTTATGTTTTGGCTATACTTATGCATTAATGAATTTAAATCTAGGAGTTTCTTGCTGCTTTTAGTTTTAAGCTTTTCCTTTTACATTTTCTCCGCCAGCTGGCGGATTACTTTTTAGTTTGAAACGATTTCATGACGCTTTGGATGTCGGTTTTCGTAAACCCGCCAAACAACAGCAAGGCCGCGAAATAGACTATAACGGCAATCACTACAACCACAAAAACATTCAGCCAGTGATTGAGCCAATAAATAGCCCCGCCCATCAGCATGCTAGCTAGCAGAGTCTTGCCGAAAGTGCGATAGACTTTGCCGGTCTTAGCTTGGATAACCGTCAAGGCTGACAGCCAGTTCAAACCGAACAACAGTATGGTGCTCAGGATAGCGGTCACTACCGCGCCTATCACCCCCCAGACAGGAATCAAGAATAAGTTCAGAATTACGCTGGCCACGGCAGCCATGATCATGTGCCTAGTATTGGCCTTCTGCTGGTCGCAAGCATTCAATAACGCGCCAACCGGATAGTTGATGAACATAAAGAAAATAGTCAGGCAGCTGGCCTGTAGCGGCAAGACCGATGCCTCAAAGCGATTGCCGAAGATGGCCACTACCGGCGCAGCGATAGCTGCCAGACCGATGGCCAGAGGCGTCGCGATTATCAAAGAATAATTGATAGCCCGCTCGAAGGTCACGACCAATTGCTCGCGGTTATTGTGCCAATAATGCGCCAAGGCCGGATAGAGCGAGGCGATAAAGGCGACAGGGAAAAACTGGAAGGCGCCTACCGCGCGAAACGGCACCTGGTAAATACCGACAGCTGTGTCCCCTGCCAGTTGGAAGAGCATCACCGAATCCAGATAATTATAAAAACGCTGAGCGATAGCATAGATGCCAAACGGCATGGCCAGCAACAGCAGACTTTTGATAAACGGCAGATCCCAACTGGGTTTAAGCGACAATGACCACTTGCCATGGATAATAAACATAGCAAAGCCCATGGCAAAGACACTCGAGGCTACTTGCGCCCACATCAAAGGCACCAGGTTGCTGGTAAATTTAAAGACAATCAGACTGACAACCAATGTAATCGCCTGCGAGATAACAGCATTAATGCTTTCGAATTTCAGATTATGAAAGGCGCGGCTAAAGGCGAACAACAAAGTGGTGAAGCTGTCCGAAATCATACTCAGCACCGCCACCCAAATAAGCGCGACAATCAACGGACTGTAGCCAGCTACACCGATCACCACCGCAATGATAATAATCGTCGCGGCGCTTAATAAAATCTTGGCGCCCAAGGCTGCGGCTAAGAACTTGCCGGCTTGCGCTTGGTCTTTGGCCACTTCGCGCGTCAATAGATTGGTCAGGCCCAGGTCAAGAGCAATCGAAAAGATGGTTGTAAAAGACAAAGCAAAATAGTATTTGCCCAGATCGCCTGGGCCCAAGACGCGGGCATAGATGGTAAAATAAACCAAAGATATCAGCTTTTGCAAAATCAAAGCGACGGTAAAGTAGGAGGTATTTTTGGCTATATTAGCGATTTTGGTCATACTGGTGCCTTAATCATAATATATTCCGGACAATAAGGCAAGCCTATAAACGCATATTTTTTGGCTAAAAATAGGCATAAATTATAATTAGGATTGTTCTTTGAAATACGACAAATATCGGCTGGGTGCCTGTGGTCGGCCATAATCATCCAACAGGCTATAGGACAAAAAGAGGCCTTTGCGCGCCCTGGTAATGCCGACATAGAAAACACGTTTTTCTTCTTCTTGGTCGGTCTGGCGAAAGCCTGGGAACTGCCCTTCGTTTAGTCGTGGCAAGATACAATAATCAAATTCCAAACCTTTCACTTGATGAATGGTCACTATCGGCACTTTGCCGTCTTCCAGGCCTAGAAAATCGATATTTTTGGCCAGCGAGCTATAGCTCAATAGACGACGCAGAGCCGCTTCGGAACTTTCGCTCTTTTCATCCAGATCGGCAAAGAGTTTGACCAGCGTGTTGAGCGAAGCGATACGCTTAGCGCCAATCGTATCTTCGGTATAGAAATCATACAATCCGGATTCGTTTAATATAACAGTCAGCAGTTCGCTGGGCCTTTTGGCCTTAGCCAACAACTGCCAACGGGCGAATTCGGACGCACTCTTGATAAAATATTTCTTGAAGCTGGTAAACAAAGCCTTGCGCTGTCCTTCGCCCAAAATTAATTTGGGCAGCATGAATTTTAATAGATCCAAAGTGCCCAGCACATCGTCTTCGGCATCATGCGTCGCTTGGCGCAAATTGTATGATTTTGTTAACGTCGAGAGCCGATAATTAGGCGATGGCAAATAGCGCCGCGCGATGTCCAGGGTATCATAATAGTGCGCCGGCTTGAACTTGAGCCCCAGTCGCTCAGCATTTGAGCGGATGACTTCTAAATCAAAATTAAGATTATGGCCGACCAGCAGATCTTCGCCCATAAATTCGATCAGTTCAGACAAGACTTGTTTGGGGTCTTGGCCCTTTTCCGCCAAAAATTCATCGGTCAGTCGATGGATATAATAAGAATTGCCCACCGGCATGGTATTCTTCAAAAAATATTGCAACTTGCGCTTCGGTACACCGGCAATTATTTCTATGGCGTAAATCTGCACGATTTCATCTTTGGCCGGATTGGTGCCGGTCGTTTCCGTATCCAAAATAACCAATCGCTTCTTTTGCATCGAAGTAATTAATTCTTCATAAGGTTCTTCTAACCGATAATTAGAAAAGTTAAGGAAATCTGCCAGGCGCAAGCCGCAGTCGGTTCTGGCAATCTGTCCGGCAATTTCGGCCGGCGCCTTGGGCGGACGCATCAAAACCCGCTTGGCTGCCTCCAAGTCATATTTGTTAAAAATCAATTTGAGATATGCAAAGGCATCGCGAATTTCTTGGCGGCGAAAAAAGTTGTATTGATCAACGGTCAGGTGGGCGATGTGGTGTTCCTTGAATTGTTCGGCGATTTTAACAACATGAAAATTAGCGCGCACCAAAACCGCTATAGTCGCCTTCGGTTCACGGGCATGGATAGCCTTAACCTCTTCGATGATATTAGACGCTTCTGCCCCTGAATCTTGGGCTGCCTTGATAATCACGGCCGGGCTATCCAATTCACCGCTGACTCCGCTTGATACTTGTTCAAAGGCAGCCAGCAGGTCCGTTGATGATCGATAATTTGTCTTAAGATGATATTCCGTGACCGGTGCAAATTGCTCTTTAAACAAGGCTGCCACCTTTTGCGGTTCGGAGCCGCGCCAGCCGTAGATTGTTTGGTTAAAATCGCCCACCAGGCAGATATTCTTGTGTTCACGGGCCAATTGCTTGACCACCAGATACTCGGAAATATGCGTATCCTGGAATTCATCCAGTTGGATCAGGGTATAAGCTTTGGACCATTTTTCTTTCAAGACCTCATTCTGGTACAAGCCTTTAATGGTCCAGATCACCAAATCGTTAAAATCTAACGAGTTGCGGTCTTGCAAAGCGCGATGATAGGCTTCGCCTAACCGCTCTAAGCGCTGTTCGGCCTTGGGCAGAGGCGCTTTGGCCAGTTCCGCTAGCAGGCTATTAAGTTTGTGCTTATAAATCTGCTCAAACAAGCCCAAAACTTCGCGCTTCTCTTGCCCATTAGCTAGATCTTCGGGCGTCAGGAGACTAGACATAATTTCAAACTGATCTTCTTCGTCAGCAATAGTGAAATCAGCGTCCAGCCCCAAGCTCTTGGCCTCGGACTTTATAAAGAAGGCGCAAAAACCATGAAAAGTAAAAACGCCCAGTGAATTAAATATTTCCGGGTTATCCAGCCAGACTTTGAGCCGGGAGCGCATCTCCTCAGCCGCGCGGTTGGTAAAAGTCATGCATAAAATTTGAGAGGGGCTGGTCCCCTCTTCAATAGCCTTGGCTGCCCGCGCCGTCAGCACTGTAGTCTTACCGGTACCGACCGGCGCAGACACTAACAACGCGCCCTTTAGATTATTGATTATATCCGTTTGATCTTGATTAAAGTTCATATCCGATGCTTAGCGCTTTTATCTGCTGATATTATAACCTTGATTATTCACTTTGACAACAAAAATGCCCCTCTGGCGGGGCTATTATTTGATGATTACACTCTGGAACGATGTTCATTCCAAGCTTTGAATGGCGCAGCACTGTATGGAGCAGGCTCCTTTTCCGGCGGTCGAATCAATTGCCTGGCATAAGTCCCGAAAGACAACACTTCTTCTCCAACATCAGGTATTTTTTGTGCATTATCCATTTCGGAATAAAGTAAATCTGCATCATCGCAACAAGGAGGCTGACAAAAACGGCCTATTCCTACATGGCAAGAGCAATTACAAACCTTAGCTTGAGACATGGCATACTCCTAATATTTAATAAACGAACTATATTTTTTATATTTAAGATATAGCTATATTAAGCAATATTGTCAAGCGTCTGCCAATACATATACTAGATATAATAAAAAATAGCCTAGATAGCTATTTTTTACGTATAGTTGAACTATTTTTACTGTCTTCAATGATATAGCCGGCCGTCAACAGTTCGCCACGCAAGCGGTCTGACTCCGGCCAATTGCGTTCGTTTTTAGCCGCTAGCCTGGCCGACAATAATGCTTGGATGGCCGGCGTCAAATCATCTTCCGCCAGTTCGCCGGCCGTCGCTAAGCCAAGGCCGAATACAAGATCATAATCCAAAGCTGTAGCCAGTTTGTCGGCATTGTCTAAGCCGGACTTTAGCATATCAAACAAGACGGCCAAGGCCTCCGCCGAATTTAGATCATTATTAATCGCTTCTTTAAACTTGCCTTGCCACGCTATATCAATTTGGCCTAGAGTCGAACCTAGGCTTGCTATCTGGCTTTTTAGTTTAGCATAACCTTGCGCCGCGTTGGCAATCGTTTCTTCCGAATATTCCATCGGCTTGCGATAATAGACTTGCAGGGCGGCAAAACGATAGACCAGCGGATCAATATGATTAGCCACAAGTGCATTATCCAATGTTAAAAAGTTACCGTCGCTTTTGGCCATTTTCTTCCCTCCTGCGATATTCAAGAAAGCGCCATGCAGCCAATAGTTAAAAAATTTATGCCCTGTAGCACACTCGCTCTGAGCGATTTCATTGGTATGGTGGACATTGATATGGTCAACGCCGCCGCAATGGATGTCTAGCTGCGTGCCTAAGAATTTAAGGCTCATAGCCGAGCACTCCAAGTGCCAACCCGGGAAACCGACGCCCCAGGGCGAATCCCATTCCATCTGGCGCTTTGCGCCTGCAGGTGAAAATTTCCACAAAGCAAAATCAGTCGGATTACGCTTTTCGGCGTTAACTTCTACGCGCGCGCCTTCTTTAAGCTCTTCCAGATCCAAATGGCTCAACTTATTATATTCAGCGTCTTTAGCAGTATCAAAATAGATGCCATCAGAAATTTTGTAGGCAAATCCCTTTTCTTCCAGAATTTGTACCATAGCTATTTGTTCCGGAATATTGTCAGTAGCTTTGCACCAAATAATCGGTTCGATAATATTTAGACGAACTAAGTCTTTTTTAAAAGCGTCGGTGTAATAGGCGGCGATATCCCAAGCGCTCTTGCCCTCAAGCGCCGCTTCTTTCTCAAGCTTATCCTCACCCATATCCATATCACCGGTCAAATGGCCGACATCGGTGATGTTCATGACATGTTTGACAGTATAGCCATTGTAAGTCAATACTCGCTTAAGCAAATCTTCAAATAAATAAGTGCGATAATTGCCTAAATGGGCATAATTATAAACAGTCGGACCGCAAGTATACAGCCCGACTTCATTTGGGATAATAGATATAAACTCTTCAGTTTGACGCGTCAGTGTATTGTATAGTTTGATCATGGATTAATACTAACAGAACAGGCTGATAAATTCAACAAATAAAAAAGGGCGTATGATATACGTCCTTTTTCTGGTCTAAAATACTTGAGCCACCTGCCCCGATGTCGCATCGGGACGACCTTCCCGATTACACATCGGGATGCTCTCACCTACTCGGCTTGAACTGAATATTTAAGCATCGACTACCTCCAACTCTGAGCCGAAGAGAGGAATCGAACCCCCAACCTACGGTTTACAAAACCGTTGCTCTACCGTTGAGCTACTTCGGCAATAAATTAATCGAGAACAAAAACTATTAAGCTTTACAAAACTGTTGCTCCCGCCTCCTCGGCGGGTTGTGCCGCCTGCCCGCCGAGGAGGCGGGTAGAGGCGACTACCAGCTGATCTACTTCGGCAAAAAACAAAAAGTTCACAAGTTCAATAAAGTCCCCATCTCAAATAACTTTACAAACTTTATGAACTTTAAAACTTTAAAACTTTACAAACTTAATCGTGCGCCGTGCTGGGATCGAACCAGCGACCTTGTGCTTAAAAGCCCGCCAGCCGGCGGGTCTACCACTGAGCTTAACTATATACACTTTGCTTTTGTGCGCCGTGCTGGGATCGAACCAGCGACCTTGTGCTTAAAAGCCCGCCAGCCGGCGGGTCTACCACTGAGCTTAACTATATACACTTTGCTTTTGTGCGCCGTGCTGGGATCGAACCAGCGACCTTGTGCTTAAAAG
>Ga0194052_1000017_pt1 | contig 135659 bp, 95 predicted proteins | sample SepL226m_MetaG_FD_160117 | JGI IMG/M metagenome (GOLD analysis project Ga0194052, IMG submission 160117) | Anoxic zone freshwater microbial communities from boreal shield lake in IISD Experimental Lakes Area, Ontario, Canada - Sep2016-L227-6m | ecosystem: Environmental > Aquatic > Freshwater >...
TATCACAAAATAATTCTTCTTAATGCGTTTCCAAGTGTCTGTCCAAATCCTCTAGGCAGATACTTCACCTCAAATTTGGTCGTTGTATCGTCTACTTGTGAGACAATAATTTTTGGAGCTCAGATGAATTTTTGTATATCCAACATGCAGAGTAATAAAGAGTAAAAATATTTTTGTTTTGTAATATACTAGAACTATGCTCTCGCATAAAATTCGATAACTTTCAAGAGATCAGCAGGTATTCCAAGTTCTCCAACCTGAGGATCATTAAGTACTTCAACAGCATTAGCTGCTTTGTCTAATTTTACCCATGATGGTGTTTTTCCTTTAACTTCTGCAGCATTTTGGCTGTAGAGAGCTGAGTCTTTCAATTTTTCTTTAAGAGTGATTTTGTCTCCAATAGATACAAATGATGATGGTATATTATGTTTTTTACCATTCAATAAGAAGTGACCATGATTAACCATTTGTCTTGCTTGCATCATAGTTTTTGCGAGTCCTGATCTATATACGGTAGAATCCATTCTTCTTTCCAAAAATTGGAAGAGAGCAGTATCATGCGTGATATTTTTGTTCTTAGCATATTTTGCAGCGATATCTTTTACAATTCTTACGAATTGTCTTTCAGATAACATGTACATTCTTTTGAGTACTTGTTTATTTCTCAAAAGTTTTCCATATTCAGAAGATCTTTGCATGTTAGCACCATGTTGTCCAGGCAAGCTTCTATTCTTTTTTACATTATATTTCTTTGATCAGAATAGATCTACTTGTTCTCTCCTACACAATTTGAACTTAGGTCACGTATATCTCATAACTAATTAACAATTAACAATTAAAAATGAATAATGATGGTATTTTTTTATATTTCTGAATTCTGAATTAAATATTCTAAATTGATATTAAATTCTCTTCTTTCTTTTTCATTTACATCCTCCAAACTGGATAGCAGTATTTTCTTTGATATATTGGATATCAATAAGTCCAATTTCATTAATGGCTTTGAAAACACCATCTCTTGCCAATCCACATCCTCTAAAGACAACTCCTATCTCTTTGAGTCCAAGTCCTTGAGCTTCCTTTAATATTTGTTTTGTCAAAACTTCAGCAGCATAAGGTGTGCTTTTTTTGCTTCCTTTGTATCCGAGTTTTCCTGTTCCTCCTCCTAGGACTCTATTACCATTTTCGTCCACTAAGGCAAGAATAGTATTGTTGTCAGTAGTTTGTACATGAAGAACTCCGCTATCCAATTTAATATCTTTTTTCTTTTTTGGAGTAGCAACTTTTGCTTTAGCAGCTGTTGTAGGTGTAGCCATAATTGATTAAACAATGATAAATGATAAATAATTTGGAACGATTGAACGATTGAACGATTGAACGATGGGAATATATTAATGTCTATCGTTCTCAAATCTATCGTTCTATAGTCTATTTCTTAAGTACTGGTCTAACTTTATTTCTTCCCATAAGTTTCTTTGCGGTTTTTCCATTTTTTCTTGTCAATTGTCCTCTAACAGGCAATCCAAGATTATGTCTCATACCTCTATAACATTTAATTTCTTTCAATCTCTTGATAGCAAACGCTATTTCTCTTTTGAGATCATTTTCAAGAACATATTTTGCGATTTGCTCAAGAATCTTTTTTTGTTCATCTTCAGAAATATCTTTTACCTTTTTGAGGTAATCTACTTTAGCGTTTTCGAGGATGGTTTTAGATCTTTTGAGACCAATACCATACAAGGAAGTGAGTCAAATCCAGATAGATTTATTTTCTGGTAGAACGTGTCACGATAGTCTAAACATGCGAATAAAAAACAAATAAATAAAATTATCCTTGTCTCTGTTTGTGTCTAGGATTTTTTTTGCAAACAACATAGAGTATTCCCTTTCTTTTTACTATCTGGCAATACATACATCTTTTGTGAAGAGAAGATTTAACTTTCATCTTAAGTAAGTGATACTAAATAAAGCTAATTATTTTTTGATTGGTTGTGTTCATGGAGTAGTATTGGTTGTTGGCGTATTGGTAGATAAGTTTTTATAGTCGTTATATCTAAATATAATACGTCATTGACTCATATCATACTGATTAATTTCAAGTTTCACTCGATCTCATTGGATAATAGAGATATTGGATTGGCTCATTCTTCATGATTTTTTACAACGAACCAGTGTATCTACATCTTTGAGTTTTACCTTAAAAAATCCTGCAGGTAATACTTCGAGAACTTCTCCGTCTCGTTCCAAAACTCATTCTTTACCCATTAATTTCGATCTTTTTAATGTCTAAAAGCGATTGATGTGCTCTAAACCCAATCGTTCTTTGATATCTATTTTTTCTCTTGAACTTGATAACTCTGATTTTGTCTCCTTTTTGATTTTTGGAAACAACACATTCTACTTTTGCTTTAGCGATATATGGAGCACCTACGATTACTTTATCACCCTTGTCATCAAAAGCCAAAAGTACAGTATCGATAGTCATTTTTTCTCCTTCGTCCAAATCCACATTATCAACAGTGATAGTGTCTCCTTCTTGTACGATATATTGATGTCCTTTGAGTTCTACAACAGCATACATGACTAATTAACAATTAATAATTAAAAATCTCGCTTCAACGTTTAATCGTTTAAACGATTTTTCATAATTGGGCAAGTGTATTATATTTTTTCTTGTTCGTTCTATATGCATTAGACACGATAGCTTTTAATCTACTATATCTTCTTGCACCAGGAAATTTGAAAGAAACAAATTTTCTATATCGTTTAGTATTATAGTGTTTTTGCTTTTTAGCTTTGTCTAAGATATGAGACGCCCAGAGTTCTTTTTTGTAGAAAGAAACCATTCTTTCATTGGTATTGAGATCTCAGGTTCTTCGTATAGTGAATCCCATGAATAAAAAATTGATAAATAAAAAAAAGTTTTTAGCCGTGTGAATATATAACTATTCCATCAAAATGCAAGACTTTTTTCGGATTTGTGTAGACAAGTGTCTATACTCCGTCTTACGAGAATTCATTTCGACGTCTAAAGGGAGTGGCTCGGAGCTGGAATATAACCCTCGGTAATTACCGGGGCAGGCCGTCACATAATTGCCTAAGCAACTGGGTGGGTTCGTTATTGGCTACGAGTTTTTCTGTTGGTTATTGTTGTATTAGGTATATAGTTGCCCGGAGCCGGAATCGAACCGGCACGACATTTCTGTCGCAGGATTTTAAGTCCTGTGCGTCTACCAATTCCGCCATCCGGGCAGAAAAAACAACCCTAAGGTTGTTCTATTTTACGATTTCAGCGTATACTTTGTCAAATACTTGAGGAAATGCTACAGCGATATTAGAAAGCATTTTTCTATCAAGAATAATATTCTTTTTAGTCATACTTCCGATGAATGTACTATATCTGTTACCTTTTTCTTTTACGGCAGCAGAAAGTCTTTCGATTCGAAGTTTTCTAAAGTCTCTCTTTTTCTCTTTTCTACTCTTGTAAGCATGTTGTCATTGTTTTACCAATGCCAATCTTACCTGTTTATAGACCTTGCTTCTTCCGAGTCTAAACCCTTTTGCAAGTCTAATAAATTTTTTATGTCTTCTTTGTCTTTGAAGCCCGTTTGTTACTCTTACCATCTGAACTATTGGTTATAAGGAAATAAAGTTTTTACATTTTTTACATATGTTTTGGACAATTTTACGCCATATCCATCACTTTTGTTGTTGTCTCCTTTGTTTGTCAAAAGGTGATTATTACAAGCTTTCTTGAATAATACTTTTCCTGTTGAAGTAATTTTGAATCTCTTTTTTGCTCACGAATGAGTTTTTAATCCTTTTCACATGGTGTTATTTACTGAATAAAATGATACTGTATCCTTGAGCTTCTTGTTTGGGTGTTTCAAATTGAGATTTCCCATGTTCCGCCAAGTCATTTTTTATTTTGATTAATTTTTCAATCGCTTTGTTAGCATAAATTTTTTCTCTTCCTTTGAGTTTAATAAAGAATTTTACATTAAATCTCTCTTTCAAAAACTCGATTGCTTTCTTCATTTTCATCTGGAGATCGTTTTCTCCGATAGCATAATTAAGTTTTATTTCTTTAAGAACAGTTGGTTTCATGGTTTTCTTTTTTTCTTTTTCATCCTTTGATTTTTGATACATATATTTCCCATAATCGACCATTTTTACTGTCGATGTCATAGTAACTGCATCATATCTTATTTGTACCAAATCCATACCTTGTTCTTCTGCCATTTCGAGTGCTCTTTTTCTAGGGAATGTTCATAAGTTTGCTCATGCCTCGTCTACGATAACAATATTTGGCGCCTTAATTTGTTCATTAAGGTATACCATAAACGCTCTATCTTTATTAAAGTTGGTACTTGGTCTTGCGTCCATATAATGCTACAAAGGTAAAAGTTAATATTCGCTCCCGGCGGGAGTCGAACCCGCGATCTCCACCGTGAGAGGGTGATGTCCTAAACCACTAGACGACGAGAGCAGGATTTTATACATTATTAACTACGGATTATCAATTACGGATTGAAAAGTAATAGTATACAAGTAATTCGTAATTCTTAATGCGTAATTTTAATTTACCCCCGCTAAGAATCGAACTTAGATCCACAGCTTAGAAGGCTGTTGTTCTATCCATTGAACTACGGGAGCGCAACCTTCAGCTTTTGGTAGTGTGTAATAATTTGGGGAGAGTAGGATTTGAACCTACGTAGCCGTGAGGCGTTTGATTTACAGTCAAATGCAATTGACCACTCTGCCATCTCCCCATAAATTAATTAAGAATGTAGAATTCAGAGTTCAGAATTATTTTCTGTTTTTTCTGCATTCTGCATTATAAATTTTGAATTTAATTTGGACCCTAGGGGAGTCGAACCCCTCGCCTCCTGCGTGCAAGGCAGGCGCTCTAGCCAAATGAGCTAAGGGCCCATATCCAATGTATGAGCTCTAATTAGGTAATGCTGGTGTGGGTGTATTGGTAAATCCTCCGATGTTTTCTGTAGGTGAACTTGTAGGAATGACTCCAAACAAAATCAAGAATCAGATAATCATAATAGCAAAACCAGAGATAACAAATCCATTTCTTGTCCCTCATAAATTTTTGTCGAACCAAGCGATGTTTCAAAACATATCCGCTAAGTATCAAGAAAAATAAACGATAGATCAACCAAGTCATGCAATAACTAATCCGATAATAATTTGTCTTGCCATAGTTTTTGATTTATAAGGATTTAAGTAGCGGATAACGGGACTCGAACCCGTACGAACAGAGCTGAAGTCTGCTATGCTACACCAATTACATCATATCCGCACATATGCAATTTAAGCAATAACAAAAAAATCTTCGTGGGATGTATATATAGATATCTAATACAAAATCAAGCGTTTTTTGTCAGATTCTAGAACTTTTCTGAGTAAATTCTTTTGAATCCTAGGAATGTGAGTTTTTCTATAATATTGTCGACTATTTCGGGTTTTCAACAGACATAAAATTCGGTCGCAGGATCAAAATACATAGTAGTGATGTCTATTCTTCAGGTAGCATATCAGGGAATTGAGTCCTGAGAAATATATATTTCATGCCCCAATCCATGTATTTTTTTGATTCTTTCTTCATAAAAAAGATCTTTTTTGGTAGACACAGAAAAAAATAATTGTTTTTCTGTCATACAATATTTGGCCATATTAATAAGCGGGACAATACCTAAGCCAGTTCAAATAAATACTTTGGGGAGTTGGGTATCTTGCAGTACGAAATTGCCAAATATTCAGGCAATCATAACTTCATTACCGATATGGATATTTTTAAGAGCTCTAGTACCTCTTCCATTCCCGGAAACATTAATAGCAAAAATCAACATAGTTCTTTCGTTGTCCGTATCTTGGTCTACGATAGAATAATATCTTTCAAATGGTCATTGTTCGTCCTCAAAAAGAAATAATGCTGATTGTCAGGGTAGTACTTTCACTTCCTGATAGGTTTCAATAGTTAGTTCTATTACCGTATCTGTCAACATCTGACGATTAATAACCTTGGTCTGGATTCATCATTGATTCATAGATGCAGAGGAGAATAAAAAATTACGGAAGCGTACAAGTTGTTTTGTCTGCAAGAGTAGAAAGTTCTTGAAGTCATTCTAGTTGTGTACCATCTTTAAATTCCCATGTAGGAACTCATTTGAGTTTACTACAACGTGCAAATTCTTTTGTACATTCTACATACGTGATTTTTGAGAAACTATCGCCAAACATAGCTTTCTGTTTTTGACAATGTTGACAGGTTACTTCACCATACATGATAGCTCATTGGTCAGTCAAACATTGAGCAAAGGTATCTAGATTTTTCGTCGGGGTTTGTTGAGCACATCCTGCAAAAAATATCGCAGCGAATATTCCCATGAGAGCAATTTTTTTCATACTACTATATATAAGGGGTAAAGTGTACTAGTAAAATAGTAAATTTTTGTCTAGAACTTTCAACCACAAAAATATATATAATTCATCAGTACCAACATTTGATTTATCAAATTAGTCGAAATTTGATATTTCCTACTTGGAAAAATTTTTCTATTTTTTCATTGAAGGAGTTATCAAATTAGTCGAAATTTGACAAAATAATACCTCCAGGGTATAATTACACTACCTTTTATCTGGTTGGAAATTTAGATGGAAGCAATAAAATGACAATATTATAAATTATCTCCCGAAGCAGCATTGTCTGATCTTCAGACATCTTTTGATGGTCTCAAAAAAGAAGATGTCCCAACTAGAGTAAAAATCTATGGAAAAAATATGTTAACATGAATCAAAAAAGAATCGATCTTTCTCAAGATTTTCAAACAATTCAAAGATATTCTGATTATTTTGCTTATTGTGAGTGACATAATTTCGCTGTATCTCGAAGATTTTAGAGGGGCAACTATTTTGACATTCATTATCTTAATCAACGCGCTTATCGGATATATCCAAGAATCAAAAGCAGAAAAAATTATGGAGTCGCTAAAAAAAATGCTTCATCCAAATGCCAAAGTCAAAAGAAACGGCGTGATGGTGGAAGAACTTGCTGAAGAATTAGTTCCCTGAGATATAGTATATATAGAAGAGTGAGATAGTATCCCTGCAGATATAAGAATCATCCAAGAATCAGAATTTCAAACAAATGATTTTTCACTGACAGGAGAATCTAATCCGCAAAACAAATTCACGCATGAAATAGAAGGTCATGTATTGCTTTCCGAAAGAAACAATTGTGTCTGGATGGGAACGACGGTTGCAACATGATATGCACGATGAGTAGTATTTGCTACAGGGATGAATACCGAACTCTGAAGGATAGCAAATCTTTCACAAGAACAAATTCCTGAAGATACACCACTCCAACTAGAGATGAAAAATATCGCAAAAAAACTCACGATAGGGACATTGATCCTTTCTGTGGCATTGATGATAGTAGCCATTTATTCCCACTTTACGCTCAATGAAGCATTCATCTTCGTAATAGGAATATCTGCTTCCATGATTCCACAAGGATTGCCAGCACAGGTAAGCATAGCGCTTTCGTTGGCTGCATGAAGGCTTGCAAAAAATAGAGCACTCGTCAAACAGTTAGCATCCGTAGAAACTTTATGATGTGTAAATGTTATCTGTACGGATAAAACATGAACGCTTACTAAAAATGAAATGACCGTAAAACATATGTTGCTCGGGTTTCATATCTATGATGTAGAAGGTGATGGCTACCAACCGATAGGAAATGTTTTGGACTCAACAACACAACGTCCTACCGATACATTATTTACTACGACGCGAAACCACTTTTTCAATACATTATTCCTCGCCTCAAATGCGAAGATAAATCCTCCTGATGAAGAACATCTGACTCGATATGCTATCGGAGATCCAACGGAATCAGCTCTTATTAGTTTAGCACAAAAAGCATGATACAACACCGAAAGACTTAATCAGTTATATGCACAAATCCATCAATACGGATTTGACTCTGTGAGAAAAATGATGTCGTCCGTCCGCATGATTGATGATAAAAAATATCTCTATGTCAAATGATCTCCTTCAGCGATTATGGAAAAATGTACCCAAATATATGATGGGAAAGAAATAAGAAAAATAACCGAGGAAGATAAAAATCAGATAGAAAAATATATAGAAGAAAGTTCCAAGAACGCGATGAGAAATCTAGGGTTTGCATATAAGCCAGTAGAGAAGTATGATGCATCACTTAAATGGCAAGACATGGAAAATGAATTAATTTTTTTATGATGTACAAGTATTATCGATCCACCGAGAGAAGAAGTTCCTGATGCAGTAAAATCCGCACGTGATGCAAAGATAAAAATCATCATGATTACGTGAGATTATGGATTAACCGCTGAAGCGATAGCAAAACATATAGGACTAGAAGATAGTGAAAAACCTATTATGGTAGCTGGAGATCAACTTACCACCATGTCAGATATTCAATTGGTACAAATACTTCAGAAGCCAGTACCGATTATTTTTTCGAGAACATCGCCAGAAGATAAATTGAGAATTGTAAATTTGCTGAGAAAAACCCATAATATAGTTGCTGTTACCGGGGATGGAATCAACGACGCGCCCGCACTCAAAAGCGCAAACATCTGAGTAGCTATGGGAAAAATAGGTACCGATGTTGCAAAGAACGCGTCAGAAATTGTATTGCTTGATGATAGTTTCCATACGCTTGTCTATGCAATCAAAGAAGGAAGAATTATATTTCAGAATCTAAAAAAAACAATTTTAAGTTGTATAACCTCAAACGGTGGTGAGTTATTTACAGTCTTACCGAGTTTAGCGATGAAAGCATTTTTTGGGCTACCGATGGCGATCACACCATTCCAGATTTTAGCGATAGATATGATAGGAGAGATGTGACCATTGACAGCGCTTGCACGAGATCCCGCACAAAAAGATTTGATGAAAGAATGACCAAGAAATGTAGCCGAACACGTCATAAATAAACCAGCAATAATAGATTTGATCATCTCTGGACTCATTATGTGAGGTGTTGCATTTACCAACTATATGCTTTATTTCCTTACTCATGGATTCACAATTTCTACCTTTTCAACAACAACACCGTATTATGCGATAGCGACATCCGTCACCTATACAAGTATTTTATTCTGTCAATTTGCAAATATTCTTTCACGTAGAGCTGGCACAGAGTCTGTATTTACTTCATATCTTCGATCAAATAAAAAATTATTAATTGCATTCTGAATCTCCATAGCATGTATCCTGCTTTTGATTTATGCACCTATTATTCATACCTATTTCGCATTTGGCGCAATGGAACTCAAAGATCGATTATTCCCTATAGTGGGAGGAATAGTATTCTTACTTATTCGTGAAGGACAAAAATATTTTACCAGAAGAAAAGTATCACACACATAAAAAATATACATACAAAAAAAACCCCGCCATGTCAGCGAGGTTTTTTTGTATGATCATATTGGATTTATTGATCCGCTCTCATCAACATAAGCATCACATATCATCTTATTTCATTTACAATTTCTGCATTAGCGATGCTTGTCATAATGCCAGCCTCTTTCAATGCAGCGAGATGCGCTTCGTAGTATGGTGTACTACCATTATATTTATCTCAAAATAATGTCCTTGAAAGGATTGTTCCAAATTGAGCTCTCGTTACAACCCCATCAGGATCAAAACTTGTCATATCTATTCACATCAATCCTAACTGACATGATAAGGTAATATATGCTTGCATGTCTGTCGGTTGATTTCCTATATCATCGAAGCTACATGTTTTAGTTGTGTCAGGTGTGAGTCACATGACTTTGATTGCATAATTTACCATCATTTTGGCCATATGAGATCTAATTAATTGTCCTTCGATATCAGCTCCAAGAATAGTCGGACTGGAAGTAATGCCAAGATTATATGCATATAAGTAAGCATTATTTATTTCTTCTATAAATGGTGATCCTGCAAGAGATCATAATTTTACCTCAGCACCATTGGTTGTGGTTCCTATAGTATCACATTTGCCGTCATAGAAACTTGTTGAAGTATCTCAATTGGGACAATTATCTTTTGCTATAGTACCTCATCATCCACCACCTCATTGATTTGTATTGATAGTCGTAGTTTCTCTTACGGTAGTGAAGTAAGAAAGATGGTCAGTATGGAATGTACAGACTTTATCAAGTAGCCAATCATGTCCAAGTGGTCCAACCTCTACGTCAGTCAATGTACATCCAGAGTCAGGAGTATTATTTTCCCAAGTAACATGATCTGATGATCTATATATGTGCAAAAATTCTCCATTCGTACCATCAGCCACTCTAAAACTTATGGTAAACAATCCACCACTTGCTTGGAGTGAAGAACCAGAAGCTCCTGCCTTTGTGGTAAAGAGAATAACTCTATTTGTTGTTGTATTTCCATCAACACCAGAAGGTAATGGTAATTTTTCAGTGCCAAGTACAGGATCAGAGTATTCTGTCGGAGAATATAACATACCATCCCAAGTGCCATCTACTACGTTGATAGTAAATCCATCTGTGGAGAAGTTCAGATAATCTGTTGCCCGACGATTTTCATCTCTTACCGTCAGTGTTCATCATGTTGTGGTAAAGTTTGTAGCTGGATTGGTATAGTCGTATATATAGATATCATTAGTCATATTTTCCCAAGCTCCATTTGTATCTAGAACATTGGTGGTTGGACAATTAGCTTCTTGATTTCCTCGCTGAAATTGGAATGGTGGTTCCACAAAAAGGAAATTATACACGTCAGAGGATAAACGTCAGTCATAGATACAGTTGTTGTAGAGTGTTAATCTTGCTAAACCGGTAAGATTAGCAAAACTATCTGGCAAGTCTGTCAATCTATTTCCATCTAATCTAACAATCAAATCACCTCATCAAATTATATTTCCGAAATTAGAAGGTAATGATCTAATCCAATTGTCTTGTAGGAATGCTCTATCCAAGTTTACAAGGTTACCGAAAGTAGATGGTAAAGAACTTAAATGATTGCTACGTAAATCTAACAGATATAAACCAGTCAGTGTGCCAAAACTCTCTGGTAGTGAAGTGATCCCATTCCCTTGGAGATTGAGAATTTGTAATTGAGTAAGGTCTCAAAAACTTGCTGGGATAGCTCCAGAAAGGTAATTGTTTGATAATGCCAATCGATATACATGCATTCATTCGTTGGTTTGGACACCATACCAATCATAGAGAGGAACGCTTCTATCTCACCAATTATCATTAGTGTCCCGACCATTAGGACCATCGGTTGCATTATAGAGATCTATCAATGCATCTACTTCTTTAGGATCATTATAACAGGCATCATTGGTAATAGATGATCGACCAGTATCGTCAGCATTGCTATCTAAGAAAGTCAAAAGATCACTACTCATGGCTTCCGTATCTCGACAGTTATTACTAATAGAAAGCGTATCAAAGGTTAAGTCCATAATTGATTCTGGAACGGTGGCAAGGAGATTACTACTTACATCAAGATATGTTATATTTGGTGCGCCATCAAGATTGTCTACACGAGTAAGCCAGTTGCTCGAGAAATCAGCAGTTTCTAAATTAGTCAGTCCAGAGAAGCTAATGCTGGTGAGTTTATTGTTGTTCGCATTTACATCGGATAAGGTAGTCAATCCATCGAGATCCAAGTGAGAAAGATTATTTCCTTTTACATCAAGAACTTCCAGGTTAATCAATCACGCAAAATCAATAGTAGAGAGCTCATTGTAGTATGCGAAAAAACTTACTAGATTACTCAATCCATCGAGATGGAGAGATGAGACATTACTTCCAGCCAAGTCAAGATATGTCAGCGCAGTCAATCAAGAGAGATTGATAGATGAAATATTGTTGTTGTTTAAGTCAAGACGAGCTAGTCCGGTCAATCAAGAAATTTCTACGGTTCATAATAAATTATCATTGGAGAGTGATATATTTTGAATGGTAGAGCCATTACAAGTTATTCCATACCAATCACAGACTTGATAAGAACTCATCCAAGGAGTCGAAGGTCCTGGATTGATTGTGGTATCCCAATTATCGCCATCTGTACTATTGTATAAATCTACAAGTACTTCACATTCTGACTGACTAACATCAGTCACGTTGTCACAAGAAAAAGGAACTGGCGCATCATAATAGGTGGTATAGATAGTTCTAATTCTAGCGGAGTCTCATCATGCCATGCTGATAAAGTATGGTCATTGAGATACGTCTGGTTGTCCATCTACTTCTACGTCGTTACTTACAGACATTAGTGACCCCCCTGTTGTATCAGATACTCGATCTGGTCGGTTCCCAGGATCAAGCATAATGCCAGATTCTGCAACCCACGTTGTTGTATGATTAGAGGAAACCAAAATATTCATGAGTGCTGTAGTCGGCAATGCTTCGTTTTTATTTGGGACATAACTTTGCATTTCTGCATAAGAATATCCATTCAGACTTACAGGACTTGTTCTCATATATAGCATATATTGCGGATTGGTAATGTCATCTACAAGTTTGGTAAATCCATCAGGAGCTGGTCATGCACGATAAGGCAGGATGCCAGGTGCTGGAGGAGTAAACAATTTGAATGAAGTGAAATGATTTACATAAAAGTTACAATAATATCATTCTCCCATATCACAATGGATAATATCATTATTTCAGAAAAGAGTATTAAGATCACTGCCAGACAATATTTGGCCCTCATTATTTTTTGAAATAAGGAAGTCTTTTGCATTTCTATCACCAATAAATGGAGGATCCATGTTCCAAAATTCGATCTTAGCTGGCATATTAAATCCAGATCCATTTCCTGTAGGAGTAAAATTTACATATCCATCTTCTAGAGAGAAGCTGTTGGGTAGTGCCTGCAAAAACGACTGTATACCTCCATCAGTTAAGTCTATGTTAGTCAAAAAAGAAATCATTCCATTGCTCGTCCAAAGATTTAAGTTTGGGAAAGCACTAACATTATCTGCTGTTACATAATCAAAATTATTGGAAATACCAGAAGCCCATAAAGCATTTCCTACAGCAGTATAAATAGCTTGCCAGTTTGGTCATTCCAACGGTTGATAAACAACTTCAGTGTTCCCACTTTGGCCAACGACAGGATCAGTACCGCTCAATTCATCTGCTCATACGAATGATACGATTCCATAGATGGCAATTCCACAAAATAAGATTACTGCAGGGAGCAGAAGTTTTTTAAGAAAATTTTTCATTGTGCATGATAAGAAAAATTAAAAAAAGAAAATATAAAAAGTATGATTAGATAAAAAATGCTGATTGGTGTTTTTTTTGCAAGAGATTGTAGGTAAAAACCTGCGAGTTGTCAATTTCTCAGACTTGCGAATTCTATAGATATATTGACAGTTAGAGAGGAAATAAATAAATAGAAATGTATGTTATCGAGAAATGTAGCTTCTGCATTAGTATTTCAGAAGAATATATAATGTATAAAAAACCATGATAATATAGGTACGAACTGGGATCTTTGGCTACTTATGTCACTGATTGTCAATAAGATTTTTTTGTGGCTTATCACCTAGTATTTCTGATACATATTCTCCGATTTTAAAAAAACCCCGCTGACATGGCGGGGTTTTCCTTTATAATATTTTTACAAAAAATTATTTTCCTGTAGTAGATCTCATAAGCATCAATAAGATATATGCTTTAATTTCTATGAGTTTAGGATTAGTATCTTTGATGACCTTATCAGCAAAAAGTTTTGCCATACTCTTAGCATAATATGGTGTAGAGTTGTTATAGGTATCACCATAAAGCGCTCTAGCAAGAAGAGTAACAAACTCTGCTCTTGTCAAAGAATCATTAGGTCTAAAAGCAGTTATACCTTGACCCATAAGTCCAAGCTGACAAGCTTCCGTGATATATCATTGTAATTCAGGAGTCTGTTTAGCGACATCAGTAAATGAACATTTTTTGGTAGTATCAGGGACTTTCTTCAAAATATTTTTGACATATTCAACCATCATTTTAGCGATATGAGCTCTAAGCGAAGGAAGATCTAAACCTGCTTGTGATTTAGGAAGCGTAGTAATATGGAGACCAAATGCTCGTGTATACGCATCAATAAGTTCTGAAGAAAATGTAGAACCGGTAGTACTTCCGTGAGTAGTTGCTGTTGTGGTTAAACCACCAGCAGAACCACCACCTCAACCACTTGGTGTACTTGGGGCGATAACAGCAGTACAAGAAGCATTACAATGACCAGCTTGACCGTTGAGTGTTCATTCATCACAGTATTCATTCACTCAATTATTATTAGGTGTTTGTTGGGTACCATCACCACATGTTTTCATTGCATAGAAAATTTGGTGTTGTGGATAGATAGGTATGGTACCTCATAGGTCCGCATTAGTAAACCTATTGTAGGTTAATAACCCACTGTTGTTATTATAATAATTATTGAAATAGAATGCAGGAGTCATAAGTAAGATATCATCGCCGGTACCAGGATTAATAAATGGTAAAGGAAGTCAGATAGATTCTAATCATAGATAATTTCCATTGAGCATATCAGAGAATATATTTAGATCCCATGTTGTAGGTTCTGTATTAGAAGATCATCTATCAGCGAAGGTATCGATAACGATTCATCATATGAAAAGATTAAGAAAGTTTTTAAAATTAGTGTAATTAGTAGCATTTATGCCGTGAGTAAATTGTGTAGCGAGATGTTGGGCTTGTGCTAGAGTAAACGAATTATCGTGGGTAAGTAACATAGGTAATGACGGTATATCAAATGACAGATCATTTGCGAGTGAAAGATACGGTGCGATATATCCCAAGAAGACAGGCATAGATAGATGTGTACCTTCGGGAGCTCAGAAACTTACAACGATTCCATTAGTAAGTAAATAATCAAATAATACATCCATAGGATCCCATCAGATAGTTGCTGATCTTTTGAATAATGACAAAGGAACATCCAACAATGGTTGTCTCATGGTACCTGATCAATCCATAGAAAAATGATTGTCTCATAGAGTAAAGATGATACTAGGATCTATATTTTCCATTAATTGTAGATATTCATCTGCATTACTTAAGATAAATCCTGGGATACCAATACTTATATCTTTATTGGTATATCCGATATTGGTGATAATACCTTTATCGAGTATTCTATCTATTATTTCTGCCTGTGACATGGTAGTAGAAGTTATATTGTTTATATATTGATTGATATATTGTTGTTGATCAGGAGAGAGAGAAATCATAAACTGCAGAGAATGAGGAGTACTACCATACTCAAACATAGCTCCATGGATTTTGTCATAGGTTTCTACACTTGCGATACCATTTGGTATGGCAGTATTATTGGGTGATTTCCATCCGTGACTCACAACGATTCCCCTATCTAGAATACGATCTAATGTTTCTGCATTAATTCATTGGGTGTTGAGATTGAGGATAGTTATAGGCGCATTGAGGAATGGGTCCTGAAGGTTACCAGAAGCATCTGGCATAAAATCTCCCGTTCAGCTAGGATAGATGTTGCTATAACTTCAATCATTAATTGTTAAGCCAACCGCTTCAGCAAATTTGAGATAGGTTTCTATACTAGCGAATACGACACTAGGAGTACCAAAAATAATTTCTTGATCGTCTTTGACTCCGATATTGGTAACGAACCCTTTATCCATAAACCTATCCCACATTTCAGGAAGTGTTGAAGTATTGGGAATGATGTTACCAAGATATTTGCCGATATATTTTTGTTGGTCGTCAGAGAGTCCGATAAGTCAATTATCACCAAGAGAAGTAATAGCAACTCCATCGCCAGTAGAAGCGGGAGCAGTAAGACCGATAGCTTCAGCGAGTTTAAGAAAGGATTCTATACTAGAGATACTCCATGGGTGAAGGTATCTACCATACCTATATCCGAAACTGACGACACTACCCTTATCCATAATACGATCAAACGCTGCTTCGGAAAGTGATCTTGATCAAAGCTGAAGAAGGTTTCTACCTGCATTGAGGAAGATATTGGAAACATTACCCGAAGCATCAGTTGTGAAATTGCCATTTCCCAGAGAGAAGATGCTGTTTGTAGGGTTGATGGCAGTAATACCTACACCACTATCAGTAGAAGCAGGAGCAGCAGGAGCGGTTAACCCGATAGCTTCAGCAAATTTAAGATAAGTTTCTATACTAGCCATAACGACGCCAGGTATACCAAAACTCACTTCTTGATTATCTTTGATACCGAAGTTCATAACAAACCCCTTATCCATGATTCTGTCCCACATTTCAGGAAGTGTTGAAGTGATTGGAACGATAGTATTAATGTATTGTCAGATATATTTCTGTTGGTCAAGAGAGATTCCAATAGGTCATTGATCGATAAGCGAAGCGATAGCAACATCACTACTTACGGAAGCAGGAGCAGCAGTCTGAGTATTCAAACCGATAGCTTCTGCGAGTTTGAGATAAGTTTCTACACCAGCAATAGCCCATGGTTGGATGTGAGTACCGATGATATATCCAAAGCTGACGACACTACCTTTCATGAGAAAAAGAGTCATACTTCATGTAGTAGTAAATACTTCTGTATCTCAAAGTTTCAATAGTTTTTTACCGGCATTTAGGAATATATTAGCAACATTGCCTGAAGCATCCATAGCGAAATTACCATTTCCCAGCGAGAAGATATTATTACCGAGAGCATTATTGAGAGCAGCGATAGCAACACCACTACTTACGGAAGCAGGAGCAGCAGCCTGAGCACTCAAACCGATAGCACCAGTAAATTTGAGATAAGTTTCTATACTAGCCATAACGACACCAGGTATACCAAAACTCACTTCTTTATTATCTTTGATACCGATATTGATAACAAATCATTGGGTATTGAGCGTATCTCGTACTTCTAAATCAGTTGCGGTATCAATAGAATGCATACTATTGAGATATTGATTAATATAGTGTATTTGATCATTAGAGAGTCCAATAAGTCATTGATCAACAATCGAAGTTATAGCGACACCACTACTAAGAGAAACAGCTTGTGCTCTATAATTCAAGCCAATAGCATCAGCGAGTTTAAGATAGGTTTCTACACTAGAAAATGAATATGGTTGGATCTGAGTACCGATGATATATCCAAAGCTGACGACATTACCATAATCAAGTAATCAATCAAGTTTTTCAGGAGTAATAGGAGTAGATCCAAGCTGTAATATGCGTCTTGATGTGTTGAGAAAAGGATTTTGGAAATTACCAGAAGCATCTATAGCAAAAGCATTAGTTCATAATGAGTAGATGTGATTACTACTATAGTTATAATTAGTATACGTAATTCCTACATCTTCAGCTAATTTCAAATAATTTTCCACGCTAGCCATAACGACACCAGGTATACCAAAACTCACTTCTTGATTATCTTTGACTCCAAAGTTGGTGATAAATCATTTGCCCATAATGTTTTCAAATATGTCGTTATTGGTGGAGGTATTATTTGGAGTAATGTTATCCAAATATTGACTGATATATTTCTGTTGGTTGGGAGATAATCAGAGAAATCAATTATCAAGAATCGAAGCGATAGCGATACCATCGCCCGCACCAGCAGGAGCAGCATGAATAGTATAACCGATAGCTTCACAGAGTTTGAGATATGTTTCTACACTAGCAATACCATAGGGATGTGTATATCCATTATATATATATCCGAAGCTGACGACATTACCCCTATCGATAATATAATCAAGTTCTTCTGGTGTGAGTGTTTGAGATCCAAGTTGAAGAATGCTTCTTCCTGCATTGAGCAATACATTAGTAAAATTACCAGAAGTATCCGTAGCGAACGTATCTGTTCATAACGGATAGAAGAGATTTATATATCTATAATCGCGAGTAAGTCCTGCAGCATCAGCGAATTTGAGATAGGTTTCTACACTAGCGAAGATGACACTAGGAACACCGAAAGTGATATTTTGACTATTTCTATATCAGATGTTTGTAATAAATCCTTTGTCCATTATTCTGTCGAATATTTCTAGATGAGTACTTCCCTCATAAGCTATATTATTGAGATATTGACTGATATACTTTTGTTGTTGATCAGAAATTCAAATAAGCCCATCATCAACAAGTGATGTAATCGCAACACCATCACCAGTGATTGAAGCGGGAGCAGCTGAATTATATAATATAGCTTCTGTGAGTTTGAGATATGTTTCTACACTAGCGATACCATATGGATAGATAGTTCTACCATATTTATATCCGAAGCTGATGACACTACCTTTATCGAGAATGCGATTAATGTCTTCCAGAGTAAGCATATGAGATCAGAGTTGGAGAAGATTCTTTCATGCATTGAGGAATATATTGGAAACATTACCAGAAGCATCAGTAGCGAAGTTATCATTTCCAAGACTAAATATCTTGGATGATAATGATCCATTAAATGCTGACGCGGTGACAGCGACTCCACTATCAGTAGAAGCAGGAACAGCAGAACTAGCAGCAAGTCAGATAGCTTCAGCGAATTTAAGATAAGTTTCTACACCTGCAAATATGACACTAGGAGTACCAAAAGTAATATCTTGATTCTCTCTTTCTCCGATATTAGTGACAAATCCTTTATCTAACATTCTATAAAAAGCTTCATATGTAGATGAATTCATGATATTTATATTTCCAATGTACTGATTGATATATTTTTGTTGATCAGCAGAAAGTCAAATCAAACCTTGATCAGTAAGTGAAGTGATAGCGACACCATCCCCAGCTGAAGCAGGGGTAGTAGTCAATCCTATAGCTTCAGCGAGCTTGAGATAGGTATCTATTGTAGCGATACCATAGGGTTGGAATATGTTATTCTCCGTGATATATCCGAAACTGACGACACTACCCATATCGAGAATATGATTAATTCATGCGGGTGTGATATCTACAGATCAGAGTTGGAGAATGTTTCTTCCTGCATTGAGGAATACATTAGTAAAATTACCCGAAGCATTTGTAGCGAAAGCATCAGTTCATAATCAATAGATAGGGTTGTTATTATAAATTGCCAAAACTTCAGTCCATTTGAGATAACTATCTACACACGCAAAGACGACACCAAGCATACCAAAACTCATTTCTTGATCGTCTTTGACTCCGATATTGGTGACAAACCCCTTCTCCATAAAAGTCTGGAGCTGTAATGGTGTATCAAAATGTAATCCTTCAAAATATTGAAGAAGATAGTGTTGTTGATTAGGAGAAAAATTAGCATTACCTCAAGCAACGCTTACTGTTGATCATGCTGCAGCCTCAGCTCGCTTGAGATATGTCTCTATACCAGCAAGTATAAAAGGAGTACTTGAAGATGTAGTTATATTTCCTAGGTTAGCAATATATCATATATCCAAGAAACGAGTTATCATGTCTGCATCTATAGGATGACTTGTCCATGAGGTAAGATGGGGAAGGATGAAAGTATCACTTCCTAGTTTGAGCAATGGATATTTGGTAAAAAATTCTTGATAGTCAGAGAGATCAGTAGTAGCGAGTGATGAACCCGTATAAGGGTTGGTATAGGTACCACCATTGGATATAAGGTCTTGGATATATGTTGCAGCCGTATTTCTTTCGGTAGTATAAAGTTCAGAATTTATTTGGTTTTCTCGAAAATCTATGATGACTTGAGAATCGCCTCACCATGTCTCTAGATAAGATCTATATGTAGCTTCTGTAAATTTTAAAAAAGTATCAACACTAGCCAATGAAAAGAACGTAAGCTGATGGTTTTTTACGACCGTCAACGAAAGTACTCACTTATCAAACCAATTTTGAAGATTAGCTGCTTGATCAGGATTGGTAATATCTACTTCACCTGTCTTGGGGATTACTCGTTTGAGATAGGTTCCATCAGGCATATCTACGGTTACGGGAGTATATGTAGCGAAGACATTCACAAGTTGGGAGATACCCAAGAATCCAGCGAAAAGCAACGCCATCTTCACGATAGCAAAAGATCAGAATGTTCACAACGCATATCGATGCTTGTGGTTGCTAAAATGTTGAGTAGCTTTTTTGATAAGTGATTGCATGGTAAAAATAAAAAAAACATAAAAGAGTGTAATCACAATAATACTGATGATTATGTAAATTTATACAAGTGATTGTAGTTCTAAACGTGCTTCATGTCAACATTCATGATTCAGATGTTAATTTGGTATATTGACAGTTAGTCAAAAAGAAAAAAGATAGGAATTTGTCCCATCGAGAAACATAGCTTATGGATTGGTATTTCAGAGAAGTATGTTTTTTGCTCGAAGGAATGATAGTGTAGGTACTACCTAGTATTTTTGGCTATTCATGTCGTTTATTGTCGATACGATTTTTTATTAGCTTATCATCTGGTATTTCTGATGTATATTCTCCGTTTAGAGAAAAATTACTGTGATAAAAAGGTAGGTTATAAAAAAACCCCACCATGTCGGCGAGGTTTTTATTTGTAATATATTTTCAAAAGTTATTTTCCCGTAGCACTTCTCATAAGCATCGTCAAAAGATATGCTTTGATTTCTATGAGACTAGGATCAGTGTTTTTGATGACACCATCAGCAAAAAGTTTTGCCATACTCTTGGCATAATATGGTGCAGAATCATTATAGGTAGTACCATATAATGCTCTAGCAAGAAGTGTAACAAACTCTGCTCTCGTCAACGAATCACCAGGTCTGAATTTAGTTATACCTTGACCCATAAGTCCAAGCTGACAAGCTTCCGTGATGTATCATTGTAATTCAGAAGATTGATTTCACGCATCAGTAAATGCACATGATTTAGTAGTGTCAGGAATTTTTTTCAAAACTTCTGTGACATATTTTACCATCATTTTGGCGATATGTGCTCTAGGAGATGGAGAATGCATACCAGCTTTGGTATAGGTATCCATAGTGGTAATACCATGAGTCAATGCTCGTTGATATGCTTGTACAAATTCTGGTGTAGCTTTTGGATCATCGATAGTTCCAGCACTTGCATGAGTAGTTCATGTTGTTACTGTAGATCCTGTAGTAGGAGTAGTAGTTGGACCAGTACCACCTCAACCACCACCAGCAGAACCGCCACCAGCAGAACCACCACCGTTACTTGTTCAGTCTATTGTTATTTCTTTACTCATCAAAGGAGTTCACATGATTCATCCAGCAATTTGAGGAGTTACCGTAAAGGATAATTTTTGTCCTACATCTGCTTGGGTAAGTATATATGTTTTATTTGTGGCTCCATTAATAGCTTGTCCGTTTCTCTGCCACTGATAGTGAGTATATACATCATTTCCATGCTGGAATGTATTGGTTATAATAGGTGTGGATCATAAAGTAGCTATGCCTATATTTCAAATACTTCTGGTAAAATTGAGTGTTTTATCACTACCCATTCGGAGTCATAATAAACTATCTTGTATTTGGTTCTGTTGTGGTGCTACATTTGCTGGAGCTGCAGCTCATTGAGTAATACCGGCTATCCACGTAGTCAATGAAGTTCGGACTCATTTACCAAAACTTGCTACACTATAATTATCAAACATAACATATATACTTCCATCATATGTCCATCCACCTATAGGTATAATTTGTGTATCACCTGAGTTTAAGCTTGATAAATCATCAAATATGCTGAGTAAAGTATCGGTATTAGGTAAACTTGTACCTAGATTAAGGAGCGTCGATCGAGCACTGTTCTTGTATCATTTTATCACAATACTTTCTTCATTTTTATCGTGGGTGATGACAAGCGCATCGTTTTCTAATAATGGTGTTTTGGCTCTTACTAATTTCGATATGTTTTCTATGGCTATAGTTTCTTGACCAATTTTTTCTCGCTTATTATTATTAAATCTTCGTATTGTTAGATGTCAGTTTTGGTAGGATACGACAAGTGGAAAATCACTATGTATATCCAAAGATACACCGTCTTCCAAGGTAAGTGGGGCATTAAACGATACTTCAGTAGTGAAGTTTCAACTATACGTAGTGATACCACCATTGACACTGATATTGACGATATAGGGAGATAATGGAAAATTGATATTAATGTTGTCCTCAGTTAATATATGCTCAATAGTGTTTTGAAAATTTGGATTTGAAAGATCTCGACCTTCATCAATTATCTGTTGTATATCATTAATGATACCAATCTTATCTGCACCGTCACCTATCATATTGAACCACCTTATAAAATGATCACCAGACCATGTGTAGATATCAGCGATGGCAGTATCGATACCGTTTGGTCCATCAGCCAATCCATATTCTATATATCCTATGAGAGGCAAGTTGTTTTCATCCAGTTGAATTCCATCAAAACCTGGTACAAGTTGAATTATCTTTGTGGTTTCTTGTGTAGATGCTACGTCAACACCATTAAGTAAACTCTTAAAGTTCATAATCAACTGCCATCATCCGTTAACGAATTTAAATAATTTGTTATTATCATTGCCTGGAAAGTCGGTCAAATCTTGTATGGTTTGTATATAGAAATCTCAATTTTTGTCTGAGAACATCTTTGTAGAAATACTAGGTGATCAAACTGAAAAATTATTGTATTGTGTCTGTAGAGCTAGTGTTTGACCATTGTATGCATACAAAGAATATGTGTTTGGTGAAACTGCTAAAGGAGCAACTCACGTAGATGTAACGCCGATATGTTTAGAAAAGTTAAAGTATGCTTTTCCATCTTTCCATAAAGTAATGGCAGGGAGTACGGGTAATTTAATCCACGTATTATTTACAAAGTATCGGTAACTTTCACTATTGTTTGGTGATGTAATAGTGATTATAGGTGTTTTTGAATAAGATTTTGTTCATCATGCCAATACAGAATTTGCAATATTATCTTTCTTTACGGAGATTGAAGAACCAGTAGTAAAAGTTTCTCCTCCAGCAACTTGTATCCACATACCATCGTCAGTTAAACTCCAGATTTTGGTATCATTAGCACATTCATAAGATACAATAAGTTCTATACCATCTATTACGGGTTTTTCATTTACCAAATTTGAAACTAAACAAGAAGTGCTTGGTGCAGATATATCAGTAAGCGTTCCATTAGTCAATCTTCGAAATTTACTTGTCGATTTATTGCCAGCCAATAGGTATATTCCATTAAGTTCATTTCGTGTCTCTTGGATATCAGGAAGTGTGGTAATCCATTTCCCATTAGATTCTTTGAGTGTAGAGAGTTGTATACTATCTAATATGCCAATAGTATTATTAGCCATTGTTTCAAGTGTGTAGGTATCTCAACTATTTTCCAGGCCTTGACTGATGTTTGTTCGTTGTCCATTTATGTATTTTTTGATATAAATTTTGCCATCATCTGGATCTAGTAAAGAGAGATATGCACTACCATCATCAGTAGTAGTAAATTGAATGTTCTCACCGAAAATGCTGCCGGTGACAAGATTTATTTTTGTCCGTGCAGAAGTATAGTTGGCTAGAAGCGTACTTCCTATAGTGGTATTCCCATCGATACGGAGATCGGTGATGACAGGCACTTTTTGTACTGATAAATTTGGACTAAAATAATATATTCATTGAGTCCCTTTATTATCTATAGGTTGTACTCAAAAATTTATTGTAGCATTAGCATCTTGAAAGGTAAGCGTGTACGATGCATTAGTAGCTCATGTGATAGCTACCTTATTCCTAAATCGTTGCATATGAGAATGTCATTCTGGTGCTCATTCAATCAATGTTAGTGCACTAGTATTGTTATTGTCATAGCTATTATAGAGGACATGAAAAATACCATCACTGATGAATGATGTAATCACTCAGTAAGAGAAACTATTCCCTCTCTGTGTCCATCATGCATCAGATGTATATGCATATACGGTATATTTTCCGCCCTTAGAATCTTTGGTAGGATGTGCTCCTCACTGTATTGTTACTCATGATAAAGATGTGGGTGCAGCTCATCATACAGATTCAAATATGGTAAGGTATGGAGTATTTGTAGTATCGAAAGTAAGCGTGTATGAATATATTGATGGGGCAAACGGATTGCCGAGCTGTATCCAAGTATTATCATTCTGTAATTTATATATACTAGACGTTTTATCGTCGCTACGGGTAGTAATATAAATTGTATTATTGTTATCAAATATATATTGCTCTATCATGACAGTAGAAGAAAATGAATCACCGACCTGTATCCAGGTATTACTATTACGGTCAAATTTTAAAATACTTCTAACTCAGTCATTACTATACCATTCCATATATGGAGTATTGTTCATGTCAAAGAAGATATCTTCTATGTTTCCATTGGAAAATACATCACCAATTTGTGTTCATAGAGAATTGTATAGTAGCAAGATACGATTGGTGATGTTACTTCAATCATATATCCTGATATACTGTGTACCACTAGCATCTGTATATACTTGAGATAGTTGTTCATATGGTTGAGGAAATAGTGAAAAAGTAATATCTGTTCGGGTATCACCAGAAAACGCATAGAGGAAGTGTCTATAAGAGTAATTATTGTTATACCCATAAAAATTCATATATAATGTATCATCATTCCCAATAAAAAATTTATATATGCCACCGATTCAACCATTTCAACCACTAAGAAATGATTCAGCCAAATTAATTAGTGTTGATGTTCAGTCTGGTGATGTCTTATAGAGGGTATTTTGATCAGTGTAATAGAGATTATTTTGAGAGTCAAAAGATAAATTGTTATTTCAATTAGATAAAGGATAGCCAAAATTTATCCATTGATTATCTTGGAATTTAAAGATAAATTTATTTCCATTAGTGTAATCAACATATATTATATATGGAGTATTGTTGTGGTCAAATAAAACATTATCTATATGTGAATTATATCAATTAGATAGTTCATCACCGAGTTGTATCCATTGATTATCTTGAAATTTCAAAAATTTTCTATTTCAATTATTATTAAAATATACCATATAGGCAGTTTTATTATTATCATAGAAAAGACCTTCATTATATCATCGAGTGAATGTAGTACCAGTTGGATTCCAAATATATGAAACATAATTGTATGATCAGATCACTTGAGATCAGATACGATTATTTCCTACAAGTGTGACATTAGCAGAAGGTCATGTTGCTATACACATCGAATTAGTGAAATAGGAAGCTGTAGAGTCAAAGGGAATAAGACCTTTGTCACCTCATATATAGAGCGCACCTTCCATACATATTCTAGTGACTTCCTTACAATTAGTTCCTGTAGCCATATAAAGCATAGTAAAGGTATCGTGTGGGATAGTTGTATTAGTACTGGTATCAAGACAACTCGCTCACATTCATGGAGTTAAATTTATATGAAGTTTGCTCATATTATTAGAAATATCTGTATCTTGATAGTCAGAGACAACAAAGAGATTGATATCGATACCTCATGCCACATAAGGATGTTTACCAATCATAGTTTCATGGATTGGTTTTTGATTACCTATGTCTGAAGGTTGAGGTGTAGTATATACTTTAGCACCACAGTTAGGTACATCTTCAAGTACATGATTGATCCCTCCACTAATATAGTTTTCAAATTCTGTAAACATTTGACAGTCTTTGAGTGTTGGAGTACCTCGGCTCATACAAAGCTGAGCAATTACATTAGATGGAGCGACTCCAGAAAGTAAACTCTGTGCAATTCCATCTGCATACATAAGAAGTTTTTCTTGTCAGGTAAATTGTCCAAAAAATTTAAATTGAGCAGCAACTACTCGCATTCGTTTAGTCATTCATGTAGTATCGGTGATATATCACGTATAGTCTGTAAGAGGTATTGTATTTCATGCATATAATAGATTATAAATTCCTCCACTATAAGACAATGCTTGAGGTAAGAGCGTATCCATCATAGTATTCATAGGTACTATATATGCTCATGTTCATTGGACAAAGTCTGCGTAACATCCATCACCGGGACCTCCATAGACGATATCTCCTCATGTTAAGGAAGTATTATCAGCAAATGGGAGTGTTGTTAGTTCAAAGTTCTTAGGTACCCCAAAATATATTTTTCATTGACTCATATTTTCTCCTGCATAATTCATTATTCATTGTATAGCTATAACATCTCCACTATAGATACGTATTTGATTGAATTGGTTATTGAGGAGTACTCATGATACAGAAAAATCTCATTCTTTATCATAGGCATTAGCAGCCTTTGTTTGTTGCTGAACCAAAAAAGTAAGACCCACCAAGAGGGTAAAAGCACTGATAAGTGATCACGCAAATCACAACGCATATCGATGCTTGTTTTTGCTAAGATGGTTAGTAACTTTTTTGACAATTGGATGCATGGGAACATAAAAAAATATAAAATATCAAAAATAGAAAAGTTTTAGTCAGGATAATAAATCAGGATTATATATGTATTTACAAGCAGTTGTGAGTGTAAAAGTGCTTTGTGTCAACACACATAATTTATATATTATAGCGATATGTTGACAGTTAGATAAAAAAGAAAACAATAAAAACTTATGGTATGAAGAAATGATAGTTCTGGATTACTATTCCAGAGAAATATTTTTTTTATTGGAAATGATGCTATTATAGATAGTACCTAGTATCCTTTGGCTACTCATGTCGGTGATTGTCGATACGAGTTTTTTACTACGAATAGACTAGCATTTCTCACGGAAAATAGTACATTACATTAAATACAGAATTCAGAATATAAAATATTTTACTTTTTTAATTAAAAAAGCCATGAGAAAAACATTAGAAAATCTGACCAAAGCATTCGTGGGAGAATCGCAAGCAAGGAATCGCTACACCATGTACGCAAGTATCGCGAGGAAAGAATGATATCTCCAAATTTCAGATATTTTCTTAGAGACTGCAGAACAAGAAAAAGAACATGCAGAACGATTTTTCAAAATGATCCAGATCGTGAAATCAAAATTGGGTGAAGATATGGATGAAATAATGATTGATACCTGAGCGTTTGTAAAAATATGAACGACATTGGAAAATCTTCAATATGCTATCAACGGTGAACATCATGAAAATAGTGACCTCTATCCTGAGTTTGCTAAAATTGCAGAAGAAGAATGATTACCAGAAATCGCTGCAAGAATCCTCGCTATCTCTCATGCAGAAGAGCATCATGAAGAGAGATATCAGGCAGTTCGTGACCAATTGTCTGCAGGTACTTTAGCAGCAAAAGCTGAAGATATCGAATGGATGTGTACCAAATGTGGATATATACACAAAGGAAAAACTCCTCCCGCAAAATGTCCTGCCTGTGATCATGAACCAAATTATTATATCGTGAAGACAGAAAAATATTAAAATAATTTTATAAAAAAAACCTGCAGTACTGCAGGTTTTTTTATTTCATGTAGTAAAACTTATTTAGTAGTTGGTGCTTTGAATTCTTTTTTGTTATACGATTTTACCATTTGGAATCATAGCTTGCTGACTACACTATCGTAAATTGCTTTAGTATATGTCTTGAAAGGAATAAGAAGATACATCCAAGGTTTGTTGGTTTTAGGATCAATTTTTTTGTATCCATATCCGTATCCGTATCCATAAGTTCCACCTGTTCGACTATATCCATATCCGTATCCATATCATGATGTTCATGTTCATTGCATACAAAGAGCATCACAGGTATTTAAGCCAAGAGAACATGCCAAAATTCATTCTGGATTATTACAATTTCTACATGCACCATTATTACATCACTGAGTACAATCTACATAATTTTCTGATCTCAAAAGTCCTGCTGCTTCTCATGGATTACCACAAAACCATTCTCTAAGTGTGCCATTATTATTACAACTATCTGCTTCTTCACGAGCATATCCATTGATGACCGTATAGATTCTTCCAAAAATCTCATGATTTTTTCCTCCATCAGTATCCGTACAGGTATCTACTTGTCTAGCTATATTTTGTCTAGGTATATTCATAACTGCCGCTGACATATTGGTACCTTTTACCACAAATACAACAGCGAGGATGAGTACTAGACTACTACCTCAGATAAGCAAAACCTTTTTTCTAAAAGGAACATTAGTTTTTAATTTTTTTATAAAAGTTTTGAAATTCATGGTGTTGGTTGGTTACAAATAAAAAACCTAACAAAACAATTATATATATTTTTTTGAATTTGTCAAAATTTCGAAGGTTGTTTATATGATGGCTTTTGTATCAAAAAACAAGACATTGTTTTATCAGCCAATATTTATAGTATGAAAACATTTATTTCTCATCGTATCATGAAAATTTCTCAACGACAAAAATTTCTCATATATACCTTTCTTACATGAGCTATTGCTTGTGCACTATACAGAGTGTTTCCCTATTTTTCGAGTATGATTCCATTGGGATATGATCCAGGAGTGTATAGAGGAATTTATATGGCTTACCTCCATTTAGCGCCACGATTCCATTTTGGTCAGACGGTTCCCTATTGGATTATGCATGAACCATTGCGAGGTATTCTCAGTGTCGTAGCAGCAAAAATTTGAATATCGATCGATATATTTTTGACATTCTGATTATGATTTTTTAGTATTCTTGGATGATTTCTCATTTTCTTAAATACCAGGAAGTACAGTAAGCGAGCAGCACTATTCGCTATGATGTTTTTTCGAACATCTATTATTCAGTACCAGGCATTCGCGTTGTGTTACTACAAACAGATCATCGGTATCGATCTTATTTTACTCTTACTCTATCTTCGAGATCATAAAAAATATCGGACCTCTATTCCGTTGCTTATCTGTTTGGTGCTGCTTCATAGGACGACAACAATATTTTTGGGTGCGACGAGTTTCCTCTATATTCTCCTCCAATTCATCACAACCAAAAAAATTAATTCCAAATTTATTCTTATCTGGATGATTTCTGGGATAGTATGAATTTCTTTGTACGGACCATTATTTCCTAGATTGATCACAGATTTTTTCCAACCATTGGTGACGACTATTTGAGGTGCGGGTATTCAAGGTGATTTTTTTTCTGTCAAAGAATTTCGACGATTTACCATGTTTCTCATTATCCCAACACTCTATGGACTCTATCTCAAAATAAAAAATAAAGACTATGATTTATTATTTTCTGGTCTCGTAATAGGAATATGCTGGACCTCATTTGGACTCCTCAATGCCAAGAGAAGTGAATTATTTCTTGATGTCTTTATGATACTCATGACGTGATATGCCATCTATTTCATCATCAAACAAAAAAAACGACGACTGCGAAGTCTGCTCTATCTTGGGGTATTTTTGCAGATGATGTATTATCTCTGATATGTATCAAGAAACAATACTCCATTGATTACTCCAGGAGAATTGACGAGTATAACCACCCTACAAGACATCATTCCTACGAGTGGAATAGTAGTCGGGACGGATAGTTATCTCTCTCCATGGATTGTCGGGTATGCAAATAGAGATCGAATAACTCCATGACTTTCTGATATGAACAAACGGACACACACCCAACGAAATCAGCGATGGCCAGCAAATGGAAAAATAAAATGCGATATGTTTCAGATATACCAAAATTTGCACAGACCACTTTACATGCGAGAATCCAAAGTATTTAGAATCGAAAACATTTCAGGAGGTACATGTTTCAAGCTCGTTCGTGAAGATAATTATCATAAATTGTATCAGATTATGTTACCATAATTTTTACTTATTCAAATATTTATCTGCTCGTCATTTGATCAATGGTACATTATCGGTCATGACCATGCGGACTCATTCACCATATAATTTTTCTAAATCGCCGGTTGTATTGACCGTGTAGACGACTAATTTTTTTCCGAGATTGGTGACTTCTTGAGCCATGGTTGGAGTGATTAATGATTCTGGCATGAGATAGTATTGATGATTCATATTGGGCAGTGTAGTAAGTTCTTCTATATTATAGGTATCTCGTCATGCATTGATATTTTTATACGATCATAAGACATACGTAGCTGTTTTATCATAACTGGTAAAGATGACTTTATTTTGCATTCATAATTTCTGAACGGTTTTGATTGCATCCAATGTTTCTTGTTCTGCATATTTTGGATCATAGACTTTTATCTCTACGAAATAATAATCAAACAGACCATCGACTCCTTTCAACATTTCTTCAAGCGTAAGTATTGGTTCGCCATTGGCAAGTACACAGTTTTTTTCTAATCGATCAAAGGTATGTGTTTTGACAGCGATATGGTTTCCACATTTGGTAGAATACACATTCTCTCCATGCATGACGATATTTTGTTTGTCTTTGGTATACGAGACATCAAATTCTATACCAGCTGCACCACGCTTTTTAGCCAACAAAAATCATGTCAAAGAATTTTCTGTAGTATCTAGCGGTGATCATCTATGTGCTATAATAGTCATCTTATTAGTTCACGAAGTAGTTCATGAATTATCTCCCGAATTTTCTGATCATGATCAATATTCAAATGAGAGATATGAAGAAAGATATCTGTAAATAAAGGGATCAGTAGAAGTTATTTCAGAAATATTATCAAAAGTCTTACCTTGCGATCAACTCAATCAATACGTTATCGTATAGGCATTATTATAATAACGAGAAATAGAAATCGACCAGTTTCTTTTTTTTGCTGATGAAAAAATATCATTAGCTATTTTGGAAACCATCACGGCTCATTTCCCTACGAGTTTTTTGAGTCCATAAAAGAAGTCGGTATGTTGTATAATATTGCTATTCACCGTACCTGGAGTGATGCCAGTACCTACGATAGTAGCGAGTCATCTAACGTACCAATATGGTCACAACGCATCTTTTTCTTTGGCTTCTAATGGCTCCATTTTTCTATGATCACTCACGATGACGAGGATTCCATTATCAAAAAAATGAGCTTTTTTGAGCTGGAGATAGAAATAAAATAAACTTTTGTCTACATATCTCAGGGCATCTTTTTGTGTAGTTCCATATGGAGTATCATACGGTTTGTGTAAAGAAATAGTTTGTAAGACTGCAAGATAAGATCAGGTCTGGAGCTTGATAGTCTCCAGTGTTTTATTGTACAGATTGTGATCGGGAGCAGAATCAAAGGTATAGGTTTGTTTTCCAGAAAAACTTTCTTCGCCGATAATATGATGAAATCCTATAGAGGAAATGAATGTTCTTTGGTTGAGAAATTCTAGTCCAGCAGCACTAATAAATCGTGGTGTATATCATTGTTTACTGAAAAAAACCGGTAATGAATCCATGCTACTTTTGTAGCCATCATAGGAAGAGGTTTGTCGTCACATGAGTTTCAATGGTTCTATACCGAGTAACAATCCGATATGCGCAGTATCAGATGTTCATCCATTAGCGATGAAGTTGGTGAAGGTGATACCTTGTTTTTGGATGAGATCAAAATACGGAAGATTGTTATTTACTCAGCCGATTCTCAGTGAATCAATAGGTGAAAGAGATTCTGCAAAGACGACAATGATGTTGGGTTTTTTCTGTTGTCCTTTTATATTTTTGAAAAAATCCTGATAGGTATTAGGCATATTTTCTACGGATAATCATGCTATATTTTCTCTTATAGCTGAGAAATTGATCGAAATAATATTTTTGGGAAGTGAAGAAAATCATAATGGTGCATAGAGTCGGACACCCAGACTTGCTACAAAAAACAACAAAAAATATATAAGCAAAAAAGAGTTTTTATTTTTTTTAAATCTTTGTCCTTGAACGAAAAAAAATACGATCAATACTACTATACATAATCCTATTATACCATTGACGACCATTCATGAAAATATTTGCAATCCAGAACCAAGAAATTGATTCATATCCAATATCGAGAGTCTGCTCTGAAAAAAATACATCGTAAAGATATCGAGTACAAAGAGCAAAAAGATAATCGAGATAATGATATTATTGATGATTTTGATGACGAGTTTTTTGAGTAATGCATTGATGCCAACCAAGCCCAATAAAATAAGACAGACCAAAAAATCGCTGACGAAATAGCCGAGATAATGTGCCAAAGTTGCTCCAAATGTCGGTTCTTTAAAGACCTCTGAATACGCCAAAAAGATAAATATCTGTTTCACAAAGAGACAAAAAAATGAGAGTACCACAATAGTTCTCCCAAAAAATGGCGTTGTACGTACAGCATTGTGTATATAAGAAAAAGTTTTTTTCATAGCCTATGTTTTTGTTTTGGAAAGATGAAAAAATAATGAAATTATACTAGCTATTCAGATAAAGTTTACAACTAAAAAAGTTAGCACCCGGGTGAGAACTTTTGTAGTTTCAGTGATAAAGCAACTTAGTTACTATTTCACCCGGGTGCTTTATTGCTTCAGTTTCCACCCCTAAATGTTCGACTACTATTCTTCTGTACGGTATCACCAAGTTGCTCGAGTGACAGTTTATGTTCTTTGACTAACTTCTGTAATTTAAATCTATCGACTTCCATCGCTTCATTCAATACTCACAATGTCTGCAAGACATTTTTCAACGCATCTTTGTCGGTGATACTGAGACTTTCACCTTGTGAAGCTGATATTTTATAGACATTTCAAAATAATTTCAACAGATTATTTTTTTCTAGATATTCGACCAACAAGACTTTGATCAACTCCTTATCATTCTTTGCTTGCGACTCTTGTTTCGATAAAGCAACATATTCATCGACCAATCCTTTCACGGTTTTGGGACCTAAATCACTGCCTACCACTTCATCATCAAATTTTAAATGTGCCCACAATGGACAGAGTGAATAGTACTCGCAATATGTACAATACACGTTTTCTTTCGGCTCAAAACATTTTTTGTCTCCCATATTATAATGAAACTTTTTATCTTCAATATCGAGTATTGTATCAGCATATTTTTTGGTGACCGTAGTCAAGAGTTCATCGGTAATCTCCCACTCGTCCATCACGTCAAAATGAAGATAGTGGAGTCTGGCTTTTATGTTTTTAAAGTACTTCGCATAATTCTGTTGTACTCCTAGACCGTATAAAGTAAGTTGTTCTCTATATTCTTCCTTACTTTCCGGTGGCAGATTTTTGTTTGTCTTATAATCATTGATAACAAATGTTTCTCATTCTTTGTCTAATCTATCGATGAATCAGCGGAATTTTATTCAACTATTGGCCTCCTTTGTTTTAAAGGAGGAGATATCCGCCGATGCGGATGGAGGATTTAGTTCAAAAATTATCGACGCTTCGGTCGCTACAACACTGATATTTTCAAACGGACTATATTTGTCATAATAATTCGCGACATAATGGATACCTCTGCGAATGTAGTCTTCGAGCGTCTGTTCGCCTTTCATTTCAAGCGGCTTTTCTTTCGTTGCTTCCTTGATTTCACTATCTCGTTGATCTTTAAATTTCGCCAATAGGTCATCCTTGCTTGGGATTTTAAACACATTTATCTGATTATATAATCGTTCCAATGCTGCGTGGACGCTATGCCCGAGGATCAAATCCGGACTCGATTCAAATTCTTTTTCTTGGATTTTATCAACATATTTATATTGGTACTTGCGTGGACATTGGAGGAAGGTTTGAGTCTGTGAGAAGGAATAAACAACCATGGAAATTAATTAATAATTAAAAATGAATAATGATAGTTGACCAACAAATATTTAAGAAGTGAAACGAAGAAGTATTGTTTGGTCAACTACATATCCTTCAATCAAAAACAAGAAATATATTTTTGAAGAAGGATATGATAATGTCGGTATCGCTGGAAAAGACTATTGTAAGAAAACGATAGTTTGTGATGTAACAAAAGTCCAAAATCATTCATCATTAATTATTCATCGTTCATTAGTTATTTTATATTTTTTCAAAGGGGTTTTACAAGCTGTTAGGGTGGATTTGCTAAAAAGTAAAATCAAAAAAAACCTCCCCGAAAAAATCGAGGAGTATTTGATTTAGAATCAGAATCTAGATTTTTTCTTGTGTCTGATGTGCATTATAGATTCAAACGTAGAAAAATACATATTCAAATGCTCTATTCCTATGGGAGATAATTCTTCAATCTCTTTGTTCATCTGAGTCAAAGTGATATTCCCTTTGTCCGTAGGAATGGTGACGGTATCAGGAGAGACGGAGACATTATTAATATTGGCTTTAGTAGCCTCTATCATGGTGCTAAGAAGCTTATTAAGCTTTTTTTCTTGCTCTTCGCTGAGATTTTTGAAATCAATGTTCATAGAGGGTTATTTTTATATTTTTGTTGTTCAATAAAATCATAGACAATAGACAACAAAAGTCAAGAGAGGGGGAAAATATGTTGATAAGAGAACGGATATACCTATAGTCAAAAAAAATTCAAAATCGAAAAACTATGACAGACAAACAACCAGTAATTATCAAGGATATCAACGATATTCGTAATCTTCCCGAAATCAATGTACTTTACCACGGTGGAGAAGCAAAAGGGAGGACGTGGGGAGCCAAAGGGAGTTTTTTTGAAGGAAGTCATATCAACTTCTTTGGTAAGGAATCGATTGTCATCGTCTATCAAGGCAAGAAGAAAAACAGCAAATTCTTCATCGCCAATTTTATAAGGGACGATTGTACAAGCGGGAGAATCCTTCTCCTCAAAAACAAAATCATCGATATCATGAGAAAACATGGAATAGAGTTAGAAGAGAAAAAATAGAAAATGTGGGCTATGTTTTATAGCCTTTTTTTTAATTTCTTCAAACATACCCTGCCTTGATAATCTCTCCAAGAAGTCTATAAGTAAAAAAACATAAAAACACAAAGACATGATACCATTCATTCCTTTTATGCTACTGAAGGGAAAGGGGATAGCCCCTTCTCCAGAGTTTACCTTCTTTCATTACAAAAAAGATCCGAAAGAGCGCTCTCTTCTAAGTTTCTTGTTGTATTCGTTACTGTTGGGTGTTATAAATTTGGTTCTTGTAGATCTGATAATAGTTAATGTTGTGCTAAGTACCCATGAAGCGCTCCTATTTACCGACAAACTCCAGGAAAATTTCTTGCTGACCCTATTGATAGGGTTTGGTCAGGGGATAGTAATAAACTTCATTGGTTGGCTCATCTTTAGGCTGAGTAACAAATAAATTTCTCAAGCTAGGCGTGTTGTCTAGCTTTTTTTGTATTCACCCGGGTGGAAATTTCGCTATTCAGCTTCAAAAGCTATTTTGCAACCATTCCACCCGGGTGCTAAATGGCTAGGTAGCACCCAAACCAAAATACTGCTAAAAATCTCTTGCATTTTTTCGTAGCATGATTATACTATACGTGCTATATGACGACGAAACGTCAAAACGACTAAACGCTCAAACGCTTTTTGTCCTTTATTACATCGCTTCGTCATTTGAACATTTTATCATTTAATCGTTATTTTTATGGCAAAAATCATTTGAATCGATCTCGGAACAACCAACTCTTGTGTATCCTACATGCTAGGTGACAAATCAGAAGTGATCGCAAACGCTGAAGGAAAAAGAACAACACCTTCTGTCGTATATATCAAGGGTGACGAATTGCTCGTCGGAGATCTTGCAAAAAGAAAGGCTATTTTAGAGCCAAAAAACGTTATCTACGAAGTGAAGAGATTCATCGGTAGAAAGTATTCTGAAGTTATCGGAAAAGAAAATCTTCCTTACGAAATCAAAGAAGGTAAGGACGGATGAGTACTTATCGTGATCGACGGAAAAGAATATAAACCTGAACAGATTTCAGCGTTTATTCTCCAAAAATTAAAAGAGGATGCTGAGAAATTCCTCGGAACTCCTATCACGCAAGCAGTTATAACCACGCCTGCATATTTTAACGATTCACAAAGAAACGCTACCAAAGCTTCTGGAGAAATCGCTGGACTCAAAGTTGAAAGAATCATAAACGAACCGACAGCTGCTTCATTGGCCTATGGAGAAGGAAAAAATAAAGACGAAAAAATTGTTGTCTTCGATTTAGGGTGAGGAACATTTGATGTTACTATTCTTGAAATCGGAGCTGAATGAACATTTCAAGTATTATCAACAAGTGGAGATACTCACTTATGAGGAGCAGATTTTGATCACAAAATCATAGATTTCTTGGTTGAATCATTCAAGAAAAAAGAAGGAATAGATTTGACTAAAAATGCTATGGCGATGCAGAGAGTTAAGAACGAAGCTGAAGCCGCTAAACATCAATTATCTCAGACAGAAAGAGTAGATATTTCTATTCCATTTATCATCACGGGTGACGATGGATTGCCAAGAAATATGGAAGAATCGCTTACCAGAGCGCAATTTGAAAACATGTGTAAAGATCTTTTCGAAAGATGTAAAAAACCATGTCTCAGCGCACTCGAAGATTCTAAGCTCAAGAAGAGCGAAATTAACCAAGTTATTCTTGTCGGATGATCAACCAGAATGCCAGCAGTCTTGAAACTCGTTAAAGATATTTTCGGTATCGATCCAAAAGCTACCGTAAATCCTGATGAATCAGTTTCACAAGGAGCTGCTATTCAATGAGGAATTATCCAAGGAGACGTTAAAGATATTTTGCTTCTCGATGTAACTCCGTTATCACTTTCTGTAGAAGTTGAAGGTGGATTGGCACATGTTATGATCGCAAGAAATACGACTATCCCAGCCAAAAAAGAAAACACATTCACTACCGCTGCTGATAATCAAACTGCGGTTACCGTTCATGTTACCCAAGGAGAAAGACAATTTGCAAGAGACAATATTGATCTCTGAATGTTCAATCTCGAAGGAATACCTATGATGAGAAGAGGACAACCTCAGATCGAAGTAACCTTTGATATCGATGCAAACGGAATCTTAAATGTTACGGCAAAAGAAAAATCTACCGGAAAAGAACAATCAGTGAAGATTCAATGATCAACAAATATTTCTGATGCTGACATCACAAAAGCTAAGGCTGAAGCGGAACAATTCGCTGAAGATGATCGCAAGAGAAGAGAATTAGTTGAATCAAAAAACAGACTCGAAGCATTAGTGTATCAGATGGAAACTATGATCGCTGAACAAAAAGATAAGATACCTGATGAAGATAAAGAGAAAGTAAACAAGCTTATCGCTGACGCGAAATCTACAACAGGAAAAGAAGGGGTAACGAAAGAAGAAATAGATTCAGAAATCGAAAGAATTCAAAAAGAATTCGCTGAACTCTACAACAAGTATCAAGCTGCTCCCGCTGCATGAACTCCAAATCCAGATTCAGAACTTGAGTCAGGTAAGGAAGGTTGAACAGTTGAAGGAGAGGTAATTGATGCAGACGCTAAGTAAACTTTATCACTAAAATAGAAAAAAACCACCCCACCGTTCCACCGTCATTCCGGCGTTAAGTATTGCGGCCGGAATCCACACTAAGCAAACTGGATTCCGGTTGCAGGCTTCGCCAATAACACCGGAATGACGTACAAGAGTGAATGGGGTGGTTTTTTTTTCTTGTTGTAATTATTTCTCAAAAATTTATGAATGCTACCACATTTATTTTGTAGAAGAAAGAATATATGAATATGATACATACACTCTTGGAGCAGACAAAAAAGAATCGAAAATCAGGATTGGTTGTTGCTATCGTTAGCATCCCGCTTTCCTTATCTCTCGCGATTGCGAGCTGATGAACTCCGCTTCAATGAATAATTAGCGCGATCCGAGGGATGGCATTAGCTGCGATATTCGCCTCTAGTAGATATAATATCTTCTGACCAGCAGGGGCTTTGTCAGGTATATTACTAGGATTCGTATTGCTTCATGGAGGAGTATATCTTCCCTATCTTGCAATATTTTCCGGGATATTGATGTTGATCGCCTATTGGACCAAAATAATAAAATATCTGACACTCATACCAGCGGCAGGTCTCGAATGATTTCTTTTTGCCGTGGGATTGACGATTTTACTGTCGCAACTTCCCAATGCCTTATGAATAGTTGTACCTGTTCACGATAAGATTTATCTCAATATCCAAGAAATAGTTCTTCATCTTACCAGTGTCCAACGACTACCATTTGTTACAACTATAGTGGGTATTATTTTGATTCTCTTACTCAAAAAGAAAGCACCAAAAATCCCATGAGCGATAGTGGTTTCTCTATTAGGTATAGGGATGTGATATATGATCCAACAGTGATGGATACCCCATATGGATCTCTTGATAAATAAATATCCATCATTGAATTTTTCATTACGAAATTTCGATTATATATGATGATTATCCAAATTGTGATCTGACAATCAGTTACTTATTGAACTCATCAAGACATCGCTCATCATAGCAATTATTACTATATTGGAAACTATTATCTCTGGTAAGGCAGCAGAAAAAATTACCAAAAAAACATTTTCCAAAGATAAAGAAATTTTCTGAAATGCCTTGGCGAATATCTGATCATGAATAATGGGAGGACTTCCTGTCACCTGAGTATTTGTCAGGACATCACTCAATATCAAAAGCGGGGCAAAATCCAAACGATCACAAGCGATAGCCGCGATATCAGTATGTATCATCTGTTTGATAGTATTCAATAATTTATTTACGCTATTGCCTATGAGTATCATAGCTGCGATACTGATATCGATAGCGATAGGTATTTTGGATATATCGGTATTCAAAGATTTTTACAGATTCAAAAAAACATCATTTTATATTATCATCATAACCATTGTTATTTCTGTCTTCGTAGACACCGTTACATGAATAGTCGTAGGAACGATCATAGCATTATTAGTCTTCATCAAAAGGACGAGCAACGAACAGATCAATGTAAATATTTTCAAGAACCATAAGTTCGTATCCAAATCATCGTTGGCAAAATACATCCATCATCAAAGTCCCGACGATACGGTTGTGGTGAAATTTTCTGGACAGATAAATTATCTCAATAGCGAAAATTATTACCAACAACTTCGTAAGATACATGCCTGTAAGATTATTATCTTCTCATTTTCTCAGGCGTCAGATGTGGATATGGATGGATTACAAGCTTTGGAAAATTCACTGCAATATTTCCTTTCCAAACAGGTTGATGTCTATTTGACAGGTATAGGAAGTAAACGAATGCAAAGACTATCATCACATCTTCCTGTCGTAGAAAAATTAATCAAGGAAAATAAACTCTATCCTTCGACCTCAGAATTATTGGACACTTTAGCATAGTAAAAAAAACCACCCCACGTCATACACGTCATTCCCGCGAAAGCGGGAATCCATCTTGCTAAATAGCGAATTGGATTCCCTTTTTCAAGGGAATGACGCTGAAACTGTGGGGTGGTTTTTTCTTTGACAAGAGAGCTTAGAAAACTATTACTAACTATTTATTCTTTTTGACTGACATGGACTTCCAGATAGCTAACTTCATAAATCATTTCTGACAATGATCACGACGAGATATTTTTTCTCAGTATATTTCTCGAAATCGAACGATGATGTTTATCCGAGTATTAGTTGTTATTATTGCGATACTACTCAAAAAGAAATATCGAAAATTCGTTGTGTTTAGTTTCGTACTTGCTGGAGTATTATTCTACGGAGTGTCAGAAATCGGCTTCAAGAATTTACTTACACAAGAGACAGGAATCAGACCAAGACCCTATGTTGCCTATTCATGAACTATTCAATCCATAGGAAAACAATATAATGATTCATCGTTTCCTTCGAGTCATATGGTGCTTACCGTAGCTATGGCTACCGTAAGTATTTTATTATTTCCCGCAGTTCGACCATATGCGATTCTCTACGCATTGCTTATGGCATGGAGCAGAATGCATAACGGTATGCACTATCCAAGCGACATCCTCGCAGGAACATTATTTTGAATCTTCTGTGGATGGATAGCAGTGGTATTGAGTAAAAGAGTTTTTTTACATACATAAAAAAAAGTCCGAGGTACATAACCCCGGACTAGAATATATAGAAAGCCAATTGCCAATTGCTGTGATCTTTATTTGGTTTTCTTTTGTTGTTTGATGAACTTCTTTAACGAATCCGGATTGATTTTACTCAGGTCTTCATTCTCCATAAGAGCTTTGTTTTCCTGGATATTATCAACACGACCAGTCTCTGATTTCACCACTTTCTGATTATCTACCCAGGATGCCTGGTTAGGATTTTCAGAAGAGATTTTAATTGCGGGTATATCGAATACATCAACGGTGATAACCGATTCTTTTGTGTCAGCATATGTTATAACCACTTCGCTCCCCACTTTCATGAAAGGAACTTTAGGGTTATTGAAACTATATGTTGCATGAAAAATCTTTTTCACATCTTTGATAGTAAAAGGAAAGATTTGTGTCATTCCCTGCATTGTTGGCATGCCAACATTTTCGATGGTGCCTTTAATTTGTTTGCTTTGTGATTGATCAGAAGGAACTTCTGTTCCGCCTTTTGCAGCGGCGATAGAGATGCGATAATTGCTTAGCGCTTCTTGCATAGTTACTCCCTTTGCTTTAACATCTTTGTTTTCCATAGACACCAAACTAACTCCCTGGAAGTTGTTTCCAGCTTTCATTGGCATCACGTAAGTCATAATTCCATAGATGTTATACAACACACATTCAGTAGGCTCATACGTTGGAAATTGATTCCAAAGTGCTTTAGCAACAGTCAAAGCAACATCTTCCGTAAATCCCTGCATAGGATAATAGACGGTTTTCCCTGTTTGGGCATCAGTTACTGACAGACCCACAAGATCACTGGTTTTGTCATTGAGACTTGTCCATCCCGTTAACCAATAACATTTGTGCTTGTCATACGTCAAGTACCAACCCTCAGTAGGTTTTTGTCGTTGTCCATCTTCTGAAGAGGTCCAAGCCCACTCAACTTTGTTATAAAGTCCCCAATCTGTACATTGTTGATTAAGGATGTCTTGAGGAATAGCTCTGTCCAACCAAGGATATTGTGTAGGAATGTCGTTAATTGCACATTCTTTGATATCTCCTGATTGTAAATCAAGAATAACTACCGATTTTACTTTATCTCCATTGTAACCAATTGTCCATTCGATATTTGAAACCGTATAATATGGTCTCCAATTATCGTCAACTTCAAAGGTAAAATCATCCAGAATTACAGATGCATATCCATGTTCACGCAGATATCGTTCTGCATTCTGATGAAAACATGCGGAATTTAGATACCTGTAAGCAATCGCTTTCCCTTGTTTGTCGAACTGAACAGCCTGAGCTTCAGCATATGGATCTTCGGCAGATACTCTGATAAATCCAGGTATCGTTGCTGTACTATTCCATTGCCAGTACCCTTTAAACTCCAATGGAAATACCCACCATAAACAGCTATCAACGAATTGTTTAGTAGCAGTTCCGAGATCATATTTTGATGATACAATCGCGTTGTCGGTAGTTTTCATTTTAGTCATTGCTTGCTGGGCTTTCAGTTGAGCCATGTCATGGTCAACCAAACAGATGTGTTTAGGATCGGCGGGTTCCAGATCAATCTGACTGATGTTTTTGGTTTCAACAACTAATACTTTACCCTTTGCGGTACTATTAAAGAAGTCTCCAGATTGGAATACAACCACAATGACCCAGATAAGCATAATAATGAAAACCAGTAAACCAGGCATAAAAGCGCGGATATCAAATCCCTCACTATCACCTTCTATAGCACTAATTAGTGAACCACCTAAAGCCCCAAACATGAGCCAACCGAAGAGTGGAGTAGGTCCGTAGATTTGGCTACAAGCGCCCCATCGTACCAACCATATAACAACACCTCATACGATAGCCACAATGATAGCTATGATGATGTTTACTTTCACGTCTTCAAACTTCCTAATGGCTAAGCCTATCAGGGTGAAAACCAATACCGGCAAAAAGCCGATTAAAAAACCTTGCAATAAATACATAATGTGTCTCCTTTTAAATTTTGATTATTAATTTTTGTTTTTTTTGCTTACTCTTTAAAGGATTTTCAGCGTAACTCCCATTTTTTTAAGAATGCATTTGCTCTATCAATATCTTTTTGCATAGACTTGATGAGAGCTTTTTGGTTTTTGATGTGTTTTTTATCTGCTTTTAGAGCGTTATTTGCAGCTTTAGGATCGTTGATAAAATTATCATATCCTTTCAACATAAGATCTATCAGGTTTTTGATGGTTTTGTTAATCAATTCATCTGATTTATTCTGGTGTTTTGCAAAAACAATAAATTCTGCCAAAGCCGATAAAAAATCGTTTTTTTTGTTTGCGAGTAAAATGCCCATGGCAAAGCCGATAATAAGACAAATACCCCCAACGATTAAGAGTTGATAGTTCATAAATTATTGTCTGTTTTATAGTATGTTAATGATCACAGTAAAATTACTATATATATTTAAACATAAAAGTCAATAGCATATTTTTAAGATATATATCATACTTCAAAAGGGGTTTAATATGTGGTAAAAAATGTTTTCTTATGGCAATCTCCAAGGAAATAAATAAGCTAAATCCACTAATTAGCTATGGTTCATATGAACAAATCCATCGTTTTTCACTATTAACTTTTCACTTTTCACTAAAATTATAATGATTTTTGCTATCACCTGCGCTGCAGGATTAGAATCCATACTCAAAAAAGAAATAGAAATCGCTGGATATCAAGTGATCGGTTCGTGACCGACATTGGTTCGTTTCAAGGGAGATCTTTCTGCAATCGCAAAAATAAATCTTCGATCAAGAGTCGGAAATAAATTATTTCTTGAACTCGCACAACATATAACTTCTGATTTTAATCAACTTTTCGACTTAATTTCTACGATCGACTGGAAGACCTATGTGCAAGGAAATCCTATCAACGTCACTGCTATCACCAAACAATCTATGCTTAGTAGCACACCAACAATCCAATCTATTGTCAAAAAATCTATCGTCAAAAATATTCTCAACGGCAAAGAAGGACAACTTCCCGAAGAACATGACAAGCAAGCGATAGAAGTTCTCGTGCATATAGAACGTGATATGTGTTCGATCTTACTCAACACTACGTGAGAATCACTTCACAAAAGAGGATACAAAAAAGCCACAGGAGAAGCACCAATAAACGAAGCTTTAGCCGCGTGATTATTGTTACTATCATGACGAAAATTTAGCGAAACACTCTACGATTTTTTCTGTGGAAGCGGGACAATCGTCATCGAAGCAGCGTTGTTAGCAAAAAATATCGCACCCGGGTGATTTAGAAATTTCGCTTTTCAACAGTTCAAACGATATGATCAAAGCTTGTTTGATAAAGAATTAGCATCGGCAAAATCTAAGATGATGCTCAATAAAGAACACACCATCATCGCATCAGATATCGATCCAAATATGATTTCTATCGCCAAAGAAAATGCGAAACACGCAGGTGTAGAAAATTATATTTCCTTTGAAACCAAAAATATTTCTGACTATATGGACGCTCCAGCATTGGCATGAACGCTTGTCTCCAATCCACCGTACGGACTGAGGATGAATACCTATGATCTAGAAAAAGTATACTACACCATCACTCAGTTATTCAACAAACATCCACAATTACATGGATGAGTTATTACTTCTTACGAAGGATTCTTACCAGAAAATGCATGATGAACACGAAAGAAATCGATCTTTATAAACGGAGGAGAAAGATGTCGGTTCTATAAAAAAACTTTATTAAAATAATTACACGTCATTCTCGCTTCTCGTCTCTCACGTCATTCCCGCTTTCCATTTCTCACGTCATTCCCGCTTTCCGTCTCTCACATCATTCCCGCTTTCCGTCTCTCACGTCATTCCCGCTTTCCGTCTCTCACATCATTCCCGCTTTCCGTCTCTCACGTCATTCCCGCGAAAGCGGGAATCCATCTTGCTAAATAGCCAATTGGATTCCCGATCTATCCGCTAAAGCGGATTAAACGTCGGGAATGACGTGGTGTTGGGGTGGATGAATACTATTTATCTTCCAAATAATCTATTATGCTTAAAACATCAATCCTCGATGCTGGGAAACTCCAAGAATTTACCAAAGAACGTAAACTCCAGCCCTTCAGAGTCAAACAAATCTACCAAGAAATATTCAAAAATCAGAATATTAATTTTGCTGATATGACGACACTTTCCAAAGATCTAAGAGAGGATTTGGACAAAGAATTTTCTGTCGTAACTTTGGAAGTCGATAAGGTATTGGAAGATGAAAGTACGACCAAAATATGATTTCAGACGCATGATGGATTTATGATTGAAGCAGTGATTATCTATCATCGACAGGATGAAAAATACAACAAAAACGATACCAAAAAATTAAACAGAATTACCCTCTGTATTTCTTCACAGGTTGGATGTCCTATGGGATGTCTATTTTGTGTGACCGGGAAACTCGGCTTCAAAAGAAACCTTACGCGAGATGAAATGATTTCACAGATATTTTATGCCAACAAGTATATCAAAGATAAATTTGGTAAACAAGATGACGGAACATTATTCGGTGTAAGAAATGTAGTCTTTATGGGTATGGGAGAACCATTACTCAATTACGAAAACGTCAAAAAAGCTATCGAGATTATGCTCAGACAAGAAGCCGGATTTTCATTGTCCAAAAGACATATAACGATTTCTACTGCAGGAATCATTCCAGGAATCAGACAGCTCATCAAAGACGAAATACCAGTCAAATTGGCTATTTCCCTGCATGCACCCAACCAGGCATTACGTGATAAACTTATGCCAATCGCAAAAGCATATCCACTCGAAGCACTTGAAAGAGTATTGAGTGATTATGTGAAAGCATCAGACAATAGGATTTTCTACGAATATATTATGATCAAAAATATGACGGACAAACCTGAGCTTGCAAGAGAATTAGTTACTATGCTCAGAAGAAAATTAGCACATGTAAATTTGATTCCTTACAATACCAATCCAGCAATTTCACTTACCGAAAGTGATGCAGCAGCTACGCAAACGTTCAAAAAAATACTCGAAGAAGGCTGACTTACCGTGACTGTCAGAGATAGCATGGGAAGAAAAATGAAGTGAGCTTGTGGTCAGTTATGATATGAGAAATTAACCAAAGAAGAATAAATTATATTTTCTTATTTCGATTTTTTGTTCTCTTATTTTGTTTAAATCATTGTTGTTTAGCAAAATTATCATAAATCTTTTGTGCGATATCTAGAGAGAGATGTTTTTGATCTACTTCGACTTCAATTCTTTTTTTTGTCATATCGTCTACTACGAGTTCGGTTTGATTTTGATTTATTCGTTTATTGTTTACTCAACTTTGAATAGTTATTTTATTGCATTGATATTTTTTAGCTATCATCGTAGTAACATCATAGAGTATTTTTTGTCGTGGAATTGTTTGTGTTATAGGATCTGTTCTTTTACCTATATTTCTTCAATATGTATCGAAGTGAGTGATATTTGTTTTTTGTATCTGGCGTATGAAGAGTGTTTTCCCATCTTGAAGAGTAAATGCAATTATGGCGATAGGGGTATCATTATAGAGTAAACTAATCCCTATAGGAGCATCCATATACACATCATAAAAAGATCATGAAAAGTCTTTGTAGATATCTGGATTTTTATAGTTAGCTACTGTTAGATTTCTTTGTTCCCCATTGATTATATGTTTTTCGTACGTGCTTGTATCATGTAAAATATCGAGGTTCATTGTATTCCCATTATTATCGATATGTTTATTCCATTGTTCCTCTTTTCCTTTACCATCCAAGATATTAGAATGTGAATATAGAGTTCATAGAGAAAAATTTTGTCAGAGATTTTTTTTGAAGTACCTTTGTATATTGTCATTATTGATGTCTTGTGGCAAATTTTTTTCTATTTCAAAAAGTTTGAGTACTTCATTTATAGGATGGTTTCGTATTGCCATATTTGCTTTTTCAAGAAGATGATAATTTCTTGGTGATCATACAAAGTCTGTAGAATTAATAAGAAAATCTTTTAGATCCTTTTCATGTGCAGTAGAATATGAATATCCATGCATCCATATCCGGAAGAGCATGGCGGTTCCACATTTTTTTTGTATATTTTCAAGCGGAATAAGACTTAGAAACATATCAGCTATAGATCTTTTGATGTTACTCGGAAATGACTCAACAAAACTAACGTCAAATGTTTTGTGGGGATGCTGTATAAATATATCACAGAGTTTTTCTGGATCCATGAGATTATAATTATATTCTCTCATCTTTCGGTATTCGTTTTTTTTCTTTCCCTCTATAAGAAAATTTTTGATTCTTTGAAAATCAATTTGTATCTCTGGTTTGTATTCATCTTGGAAAGTCTTTTTCCGTAGTGCCTCCATTTCTGGATTTTCTTTATATTCTTGGGCTATATCCAAAGAAGTTTCTATATTTTTATTTATTGTATTTTTCATACAAAAAAACTGATATAAAAATACCATATAAGTATATCTACATCAGTCTATTTTTGCAAATTATTCAAGATTTTTATATAGTCCAAGCTCCATGGACGACTCAAATAATGTACCATTGTCCAGCGACTTGTTCAAATACTAGCGTCAAACTCTTTCGATCCATACCTTCATATTGAGCATCAAAACCAGAAAAATAATATTCTACTCGTTGTTTTCCTTGATAGATTTGGCCGATATTATTTATCGTGTTTCCTCTCTGTACGCTTTGATTATACAATATGTCTGGTGCATTAGCATAGTCAGCATCGTTTACAAATTTTGCAAAATATTGTCAGATTCATAAATCGATAGGATCTCATTTTCCATCCGTAGTTCACCAAACATATGATCTAGAAATCGTTAATGCATTCTCAACTATTTGTTTATCGAGGATGACATCAGTTTCTGTATTTATATGTTCATAGGGAGAAAAGCGGATTCATTGTGGTCATACAAAGGTAGCAAGCGTTGCAAAATCCTCGTTTTTCAAAGCAATGAGAACAGTATTTACCGTACCGGTAAAGTCGCTATGGTTGATAGTTCATGTTGTCGTTCCACAAGCAACACTTCCTGAACCGATAGGACATGTTTCTGGTGCTTGTTGTTTACCACACCCTACGAAGAGGAGAGATAGAGCACACACGACAATAAGAGGAAAAAATTTTTTCATGGGAAATGTATACATAATAAAAATCAGTATATATTATTTTATATTCATTTTTTGTTGAAAGAATTGTACCAATCGAGTAACGATAAATCATCCGATAAAGGCATCTACAAATCCTCGGAGAAGTCCTATAAAAGCACCGAGTAAAGTTGCATCATATCAGATATAAAAAGTTTTAATAATGCTAACCAAAATTTTGCAATATCCAAACCCTCGAGCAGTGAGAGCAAAAATAAATAGTCATATTCCAAAATAAATTCCTAGAGCTAAACCGACGGCAACAGGTGTTTTGAATTTTGCTTTGATCATGACAAGGGGTGAAAAGATAAAGAAAATACATTACCTGTGTATAGATAAGCGGGGTATGTTTTCAAGGACTATGTGATTGGGCTTGAACTTATTAAGCTATTGAATACTTTATAGAGGATGTTTTTATTTTTTATTTTTTTTCATGCAAAAAAAGATTAAAAAAGTTGCTCCTAAAAAAGCAGCAGCAAAAAAAGTAATCGTTAAAAAAGTAATTTCCAAACCCCAAAAAAGTTCATGGCTAGCTGCATTAGCTATCGGTAATGTCATAGGATTTATCGTAGTACTTATCGTAAATTACTTGGCAGTAAGTATTCCACTTGGAGGAATGACGACATGAGCATTGTCAGATTTATACCCAAATTTATTCGTTCCTGCAGCACTTACATTTTCTATCTGGGGACTTATTTATGTATTATTTCTTGGATTTATCATCTGGCAATTAGTAGATTTCTACAAAAAACAAAGCTCAGGAATTACCAAAAAAATATGAATCTGGTTTCTTCTTTCGTGTGTAGCCAACGTTGCACGAATGTTTGCTCGACAATATCAACATGTTATTCTTTCTGTACTTATCATCATATTCTTCTTGCTCACCCTCATGGTAATAGCACAGAGGATTCAATTAGGGAAAAAATTGGGAAGTGTAGGAGATAAATATTTAGTACAAGTACCATTCAGTATATATCTGTGACGACTTTCTGTGGCTACTATAGCAAATATTACTGCAGTACTTGTTCATTATTCGTGGAATATGTTTGGACTTACCGACATCTTCCGAACTATTCTCGTGATAATCGTAGCGACATTGATAGCACTTCGAAGTTTGAAAAAAACATACAATATTATTTTTGCTCTCGTAGTTATCCGAGCATTTATAGGTATCATTATCAAAAGAGTGAGTGTAGATCCTGTCTATGCAAGTAGCATTATTCGAACGCTTGGAATATGTATCGCAACACTTACTGCTGGTATAGGAGCAACCCGACAAAAACGAATCAAGAACTAAATTAGCATAAGGTTTAAAGCCGAAAGCATAAAGCTGTTTTCTAGTTATAGTACGTCATTCCTATACACTCTACCACGTCATTCCCAACTTGATTGGGAATCCAGTTGGCTATATAGTAAGTTGGATTCCCGCTTTCGCGGGAATGATGTATGCACAAAAAAAAGGAATGACATAATGACGTAATGTTTTTACTCTTTTACTCTTTCCGTCATGTATAATACATATATCATCATAGGAATAGTTGTATTTTTTGTGTTTCTTCTCTCAATCAGGATAGTAAAGCCAAATACGGTAGCTGTCGTATTGTTCTTAGGGAAAACATGAAGGATCCTCAGAGAATGAATTAATGTTATTATCCCTTTGTTTGAATCTATCAGACGTCAGAGCTTAGCTTTGATTAATCTCAGTGTAAAGGTTGATGGAATAACCAAAGACAATGTAAAGACGAGTGTAAATATCAACGTCATCTACCGTGTAAAACAAGATGATCAGTCGGTGATCGATTCATTATTCAAAAACTCTAACGTTGTTCAAACTATTACTTCACTTACAGAAGAACAGTTGAGAGCTAGAATATTTGAGTTTTCTCATGAAGAAATATTTGGCAAAAGAAGCGAAATAGGAGAAGAAATAAAAGATACCCTGTGTGTAAAAATGGCTGAATTCGGTATGGAGTTGGATAGTGTACAAGTCGTAGATATCCAATTAGATCAGAAAGTTGTAGACGCCATGAACAACGTCGTAGCGAGTCAAAAAAATAAAGCAGCAACCATCACCGAAGCAGAAGGAAGTAAACAAGGTCAGATATTGACCGCTGAATGAGACAAAGAAGTCAAAAAATTATTATGAGAAGGAATGGCGCTTCAGAGAGAAGCTATCGCAAAATGATTTAAAAATTCCATCGGAGAAATTCAAGCGACTGACAAATCACTCACCGGGAAAGATATTCTCGATTTCCTACTCAACAGTAGTAGAATAGAAACCTTAGAAAGAGTAGGTCAAAATAATGCAAAAATAATTTACATTAACGAAAACTTAGAAGGAAAATCTGCATCAATGATTAACCAAAAATAAATGATTTATATTTCAAAAAAAAATGAAAAAACATACCGCTAAGGACAATGGAGTGAATTGGTATTCAACCATAAAGAAGCCATCATGGGCACCCCCAGCATGGGTATTTTGACCCGTATGGACGGTGTTGTATATATTGATAGCTATTTCATTTGGTAAGGTGCTTTTACTGGCAGGAGGACATGAGATTAGCTTTATAATAGTACTACCATTTATCCTCAATCTGATGTTCAATTTCACATTTACTCCACTCCAATTTGGTCTCAAAAACAATATATTGTCTGCTATCGATATTGTATTGATCCGATGAACGATACTCTGGTCGATGATAGCTATCTATGTATATCTCCCTCGAATTACCTATATGCAGATACCATATCTTATCTGGGTATCAATTGCTACGGTGTTACAGATGAATATTACTATCATGAATAGAAAACATAAATAATATAGAATACAAAAGCCATGGTATAATCGCTGTGGTTTTTGTTATAATAATGTATTGACATTAATGATATAATACATATTCTAGATTGGAATATTTTTAACCTTTTTTTATGTACAACAGTATGAATACACCTAAATTTGATGAAACTTCTAAGAACGACATATTAGAAGAACAAAACAAAGAATTATTTCCAGAAGAAATTTTGACTATTTTATTGCCCTTCAAAAGTCAGATTGAACAAGCCAACAAAAAACGATCAGATTCTCTAAAAGAATTTGCGGAAAAAATTGGTGTACCAGCAGAAAAATACAACAATTTACCAAAAGCATTTGAAGCTATAACCTATGATAGGATTATGCACAAAGAGAAAAAATGAAAAACAATTATGGGAATATGTGGCCCAGGAGCTTCATGAAAAAATACCGTAAAAGAAATGTTGTCTGAGGTAAAAATGGTAATTAATACCACTACAAGAGCCCAAAGACAAAACGAAACTGAAGGGGTTCATTACAATTTTTTATCTGAAGAAGAGTTTCAGAAAGCAAAAGAAAATGGTGATTTTCTGTCTACAACACCTAGACCAGGAAGAGGAAATTATGGAATAAGAAAAAATGATATATTAGGAACTATGAAAGACAATAAAGCATTTGTAATAGAAGAAAATCCAGAAACTATTTTCCAAGTATCAGAAAAACTCAAAGAAGTAGATGATGATTGTAGAATGATATTAGTATATATATTACCACCTGATCCTATTATCTTTAATCTTTCATCAAGATTGGCTAAGAGATCACTTACTTCATGAGAACCAGCAGAATCTCTTTTGGATACGGTTTTATGAGAGAGACAACATGATGAGTTTTTGAGTGTGTTGAATCTTATAGATAAAATGGATGTCTTGTTTATAGTAAACGATAAACCTCAAAGAGCAAAAGAACTCATTGAATCTCTCTATCTTACACCAAATAAAGAATAATATATATGTCTAAAAAAACACAGCGATTAAGCTGTGTTTTTTGTATTATCTGTAAATTTATTTTTGTATTATCTGTTCCATGATGTGCGGAATGGCTTCATGAATATAATCAACAATGGTTATTACATAGTCTTCAAGGTCAATATCGGGACCATTGATCTGCATATACTCGCTATCATCCAAGACATCTTCAGATTTCCCATACGCTATCTCATTAAACAATACTGCTTCAAATCACAACGCATTCACGCTTTGTCTATGGTGCTCTGCCATACAGATAATAAGGTCTTGTTGTGCCAGTATTTCTTGCGATATTTTTCTCTGATGATGGACTGATGCATCGCATCAATAAAAATTCAGTCTTTCCAATGTTCGAGAAAATGGTGCTTCTAGATGTGATTTTGTTCAAGCAGAACTGATGGAAATATTTTTTATAGTGTGACCTTGTATATATTTCTTAGTGAGATATTCTGCAGACATACTACGGAAAACATTTCAAGTACAGACATAGAGAATGTTCATGGTATCTATAAAAAAAAGAAGTAAATTTTCAGATATATGTTATTTATTTGCTAGATTTTGTAAGCATGTCATAGTTACTGTAAAAGCGGTATTTAGATCTTTGTTGTTGATTCCATCAAATATCAGAGCAATATTTTTTTCATAAATCGGCCCTACTTTTTTTATACTTTGTTGAGCCTTTTTGGTAGCAGTAAATCTAAAAATTCTTTTATCTTGTATATCAATTTTTCTCTTGATAAAGCCATGTTCTTCAAGTGTTTTTAGTTTTTTTGCCATATTGGGTTTGCTTCCATAAGAACCATTCAGAAGGTCTTTTGAGGTATTGATTCAGGTAGAAATAAGATAGAGGATAGAATATGTTTTTACGGTCAAACCTACCTGAGAAAAAATAAAATCTCAGGTGTTTTCCAATATTGCAACCAATTTAAATGTTTCGTTGATAAATTGTTGTCTTTGTGTCATAGGAAATATAAAGGTAATAAATATCGCGGATATTATTTTGTATCTTTCCGGTTTCGTCGTTTGAGTTTTTCTGGATCATGAATCTTGTGTTCCGCAAAATACACACAACAACGGCATACGTAGAGCATACAGCGATCTACATGACATCCATGATAGGTGCAAATCTGTGCGTAAAGTTGGTCAGGATGTTTATCTTTGAAATCTTCAATATGTCTGATCCCGATATTCCAAAAATCTTTGGCAATGCTTGGGCCAACTCATGGTATAGTTTGTAGTTCTTTTAGAGTACTATGCATCTATACGGTAAAATGAAAAAAATGGTATATAGGTTTTATCCGCCAAGTACTTCAAATACTGCTACAAAAGCGAAACATAATGCACCAAAAAAAGATAACACACTAAAAAACATTAAGTACTGTTTCTTGTTGTTGCGTAGATAACCTGCCAAAGCAAATAATGATAAGAAAACCATTACATGAATAGCCCAGAAATGAAATGGAGAGATCATGTGTATGTGTTGTTAAAATATAAAAAACATTTTCTGATTATATGAGATCTTTTATCTTTTTTAAATACGCATTTCTATCTGTCTTGGTTCTATCGATATTTCCAAATACAGTGAAAGATTTTTGTTTGATTCCACAGTAAGCAATACGGTTCATCTTCCATAACCATTGGATGTGGAGAAGTACTTTGTAAAAGAATGATGGTGCTCCAGAAGTGGTAATAATTCTCGCTGATTTACCCTTGAGCAATCATAGTGCTTTTCATCATGTTACGTATTTAAATGCAAAACCTGCAGAAAAGTTACAATCTAAAAAGTTTTTCATAATTGCTGGAGCATCTCCTCGCCAGATAGGGAAGATAAATACGAGTTCATCAGCCCAGACGATTTTTTCTTGGATTTTGTGTGTTATCGGATCTTTTGGTTGTTCTTTTTTGTCTTCATAGGTCAAAAAATCTTGTCTTAGTGAAGTAGTATAGAGATCAAGAATCTCTATTTTATCTCCCTTCTCGATAGAAAGTTTAGCCAAAGTGTCAGCGATTTTGTGGGTAAATCCTTGTGAAGATGGATTTGCTGTGATAATCAATTTATTCATGTCTTGGAGTGTAAAAATATAAAACAAGTAAATAGTTAACTAAGTTAACTAAAAAATCAAGAGAAAGTTGAAACAAAAAAATCACACTGATGGATGATAAATTTTTTTTATAATTCGGAAGATGGGGGATTAAGTTACAATCATATTATAGAGTTTTTGAGTCAGATTAGAAGCTATTTTTGATATATTTGACAAAAATAAAAAATTATATATAATAAGGTATATTTTATTTCTATAATAATGTATTATGGTAAAAAAAGAGAAATCTTTATGAGATAAATTACAACAATTAGGGTATATAGATCAGTGATGAAAATTGTGAGTATTCCAGTCTTTGTCCAATACTCAAGATAAATCAAAAGAAGAGTTATATCACGGAATGGCAAATAATAAACCATCAGCGCTATTAGAGAATTTATTTAGAAATCAATTTGCTTCAAGATTACCTATAGGGGTAGATTTAAACTTATTCACTATAGAAAAAATTTCACAAGAAGAATGACTCAAAATGATTGATATTATAGATAATTATCTCGAATGAAAATATTGAGGTACTAATCGATGAAAACCATTACATGTATATTTTGAACCAGACTTGATTCAATTTTATTATAATCTTTGTAAAAAATCTATTTTTGATGTTAGTGAATTACAAAAAAAAACAGATTTTTGTGTAAAATATTTCCAAAAAACACTTTTTGTAACTTGACGAGAAAAAGAATGTATTTCGAATCTTGAAAAACTTTGATTTGATAAAGAAAAGATATTTGAATCATCAAGAGACCGTATAAATGATCTTACAGATGCATATATAGAAAGTTTATATGTGGATGCTATTAAGCATGAAAAACCTATGTTAGATTTTGAATCCCTCAAAAAAGAATTAACGGCTATTGTATGATCCAGGACAAATTGAAATCTAAATGTATGAAAAAAAATAGAAGATAGAGTATCTTTTAAAGCAGCGTTGTCTGTATTTAATGAACTAGATATAGATAAAACAAAAAGCATATTGCAACAGATAAGAAATATTGCCCTTAAGTCTGAAGATTATGATATGTATACGTATGTAGATCGAGTAACAACTCTTGGAAAAGAATTGAAGTATAATACTAGCTGATCTAGTGTGTCTTTATGAATTAAAAATGGTAAACAAATATATGCAATGCTCTGTGATACTTGAGGTAAAAAATTTATATTTTTTGATAAGGATCATTATAAAAAAATCGATAAAGAAAATCTGAATTATGGAAATAAACCATCAAACTTTTATGAGATTTTGGATGGTGTTTTCCCGGAAAACATGTGAATACAAAAACATGATGTATCAGAAGCTTTAGTGCAAGAACAAGAAAAAGAAAAAACAAGACAAGCATTTGAAAAAAAGATATGAATACCGATAAGTGCTTTACCTTGAAATGCTTCCGGATTTGATATAAAAAACTATAAATGACGAGATATTGATTATGGATTTAGAAAGTGATTCGATTTTGTGGGTGCAAAAAAATGATGAGAGCATATAACATTAAATTTCAATGAATTAGATGCAACTACGGATGGAAAAGAAGAAATTAAAGATGTATCAAAAGAACAGGTAGAAAGAATGAAATGAGCAATAGATGAATATATAGATCAAATGAATTTTTTCTATAAAAAAATCAAGGAAGTATGAGATAAAATATATGATTTTTCGGATGTTCGAAGCTTTTTGAAAAAAGATACTGATGGTAACTATTGTTTAAATCGGCAGGCGAAAAAATGAAAAAGTATTTACATAGTTTTTGATAAAAATAAGAATCTTTTTGAAATAAGGGATTACAAAGATGTAGAGATAGTTGAAAAAGAAAAAACCTGAGATAATGTACACGTAATACTACCTAGATAATATTTCTTAAAAATAAAAATCACAGTTCATTACTGTGGTTTTTTTAAATTCGGAAGATGGGGGATTCGAACCCCCGGTACCTTGCGGTACACACCGTTTCCAACGGTGCGCGATCGACCACTCTGCCAACCTTCCAAAAATTAATGAAAAGTGAATAGTGAAAAGTGAATAGTGTATGTTTTGCTAGGTTATGGACTATTGTAAATTACAGTAGTTTATAAGAGAGCAATTCCATTATTTTCCACTATTAGTTATTGGTTTTTCATTAATGTTATTTTCAAATCGCATTTCGCGGTAATTTAAATTTCATTTCAGGGAAATGTTTCAATACTCGTTGGGTGAAGTAATTGCTATTACGCCAAACTAATCGATATTCGTTTTTATAAGGATATTTCTCAATATTTTTTTCAATCCACGAGACCATCTTATATGCTAATGACTTAGAATTTCCAGAGCAATGATAAAGAAGAGAGCTTTTGAAACGTTTATGTGTTTCCCAAATGTATGGAGTAATTCATTCCCATGGCTTCAAAGAATTCTTAAAAAGATAACCTAGTTTTGGTTCTTTGATGTTCTTAAAGTGAGCAAGTTCTCGACGCATCATTTCCCCATCTGGATATCTGACTACTATCCATGTGTGCATTGCCAAGTTAAATGGTATTTTAGCAGGACAAGAGAATACAAAAAAATGATAGTCTTTATTGTTTATTATGCTGGTAAATTCTTGCTGCTGCATATATGTATTTGTAAATAAATCTATTTTACTGTCACGCTTTTCGCAAGATTTCTCGGTTTATCAATATCTTTACAAAGAATATCTGCGACGTGATAGGCGAGAAGTTGTCCTACGATGGCAGTCAAAAACGGATAAATTTCATCGATCGTTGATGGTACTTGGATATTCCAATCTGCATTGTGGATATCTTTGTCAGAGATGGTAATTACTTTTCCATCTCTCGCTTTGATCTCTTGGATAGACGAAATATTCTTTTCAAACATCAAATCATTCGGCGCAAAGAGTACACTAGGAATAGATGCTTCGATCAATGCTAATGGTCCATGTTTCAATTCTCCACTAGGATAACTCTCAGAATGGAGATAGGTGATTTCTTTCAATTTCAAACTACTTTCTCTCGCGATAGGGAGTTGATAATGTCTTCCGAGGAAGAAAAAATTTTTATATGCTGAAATTGCTTCGGCGATTTTTCTGATGTTGGACGTGTCGGCTAAGATATCTTCTATCATCACGGGAACCTTACTCAACTCTATCATAACCTTATCATATTTCGCTTTACTGAGTCCTCTTTTTTGTCCGAGATATAATGCGAGCAACAAAATCGAGGTAATTTGTGCGGTGAATGCTTTGGTAGACGCTACTCAGATTTCTGCTCCAGCTCTGGTAAATAGACCATAATCAGTGAGACGAGAAATAGTCGAACCTACGACATTCACGATTCCAAAGGTATGTCCGCCTTGTTGTTTGATGAGTTTTAAAACCTCAATACTATCTGCAGTTTCGCCTGACTGTGAAATAAATACATATAAGGTTTCATCATTTACTTTGATATGTTTGTATTCATATTCACTGGCTATTTCACAGCTCGAATCAAGTCATGCAAGATTTTCCATTCGATACGTTCATAGACATCACGCATTATAACTCGTTCCACATCATACAAAAACTATTTTTTTGAAATGTTCATGTTCCATGCCATGGAAAGCTTCCGCGTTGAGAAATTTATTGTTGAAATCTGCTCTCCCTTTGAAAATTCTTCTGATAATATTTGCTTGTTCAAAAATTTCTTTCAACATAAAATGCTTGTAGTCTCATTTGGAAGACTCCAATAATTCCATATCCATATCTTCTATTTTTTTTTCTGCGGGCACGCCATTAGACTTAATCTGATAATCATTACCTTGCAAATGTACGATATCGCCGTCATCGAGATAGATGAGTTTATCAGCATATCACGCGAGTGCTTGTTTGTCCGAAGAAAAAAAGAATTCGTTACCTGTATACGCGAAGAGGAGTGGACTTCCTATTTTTACTGCGATAATTTCATCAGGTGCATACGTGGAGACGATAAGTAATGCATATGCTCATCTAATCATTCACAAGACTTTTTCTACGGTCTCCATAAAGTCTCCTGTTCGATTGTCTTCCAGTAAATTCGCAATAACTTCACTATCTGTCTCTCCATAAAACGTATATCATTTAGCAATGAGCTCCTGTTTCAATTTATGATAATTTTCAATGATACCATTATGTACGAGATAGAAATGTTTATTGATATCATGGTGAGGATGAGTGTTTTCTTCGGTGACTCAGCCGTGCGTAGCTCGGCGGGTATGTGCTATTCCAAAGGTAAAATTTTCTGTATCAGAAATATTTTTGGCTACTTTATTCGCCAAATTGGAAACTTTACCTACTGCTCTGATGAGCTTCATATCTCCTTGTTCATTTCAAACCAATACTCCTGCAGAATCATATCCACGATATTCTAGTCTTTCCAAACCATGCACTAAAATTTTCTGTGCATCACTTCTTTTTCCTTGGTAACCGAATATTCCACACATGATAAATGAGGTAAAAGCTGAAAGCCCAAAGCTTTAAGCCTAAAACATGACGTATTATTGTTGTGTTCGTTCAAAAAGGGTATGCGATCGTGATCTTGGAAGAATACGATAGATGGTCAGAATCAATTTATTTTTTCGTCCTGGAATGCAGACTAATTTTTTTCTTCTCATACATGATAAACTTGATCTTACTACTTGCTCGACCTTCATTGCTTTAGGTTTAAATGTATAATTTCCTCTCTTAGCAAAATTGGTCGCGGTGAAACCTGGGCAAAGTGACTGTACATAGATACCATATTTTTTGTATAATCGATATAAGTTTTGTGAAAAACTATTCAAAAATATTTTGCTGGCTGCATAGACCGGATTGTTTCCCAATGCCAACATGGATGCTAACGACGAGACATGGATGATATTTCCATGTTTTCTTTTTTTCATTATTTTCAATGCTTGGTACGAAAGTCTCATAGCAGCTACATCATGGACGGTCACCATATCTTCTCGTTTTTCAATGTCTTCAGCGAGGAAATCCGTATTGATACCAAAGCCTGCACAGTTGATCAAAATTTCTAGATCATCGGTTTTTCTAATTTCTGCTTCGAGTTGTTGGATTTGATGTTTGTCAGACAAATCCAAAAGCATCGTAGAAATATTTACGGGAAAGAGTACTTTCAAATATTTTACAAAGGTAGCCATCTGATTTTTGTCTTTGGCAACGAGGAGTAAATCATATCATTGTTCTGCGAATTCTCTCGCAAATCAAGCACCTATTCAGCTTGATCATCACGTAATAATTACGGTTCATTTTCACTGCTTAATCATTGGTATACAATAATATTAAAACGTATCTACATTATTTTTCAGATATTTTTTTGGTGATTTGCTTGGTTATCTTTTCCATTTTTTTCTCAAGTATTGATTTGTCTTCTGTACAAAATCCATATGCTCACAATAATTTCATATATTGATAATTTACAAATCCGTAAGCACCCTGAAGTATAAATTTTTTGTTTGTACTATCTGTACTAGATCATGGCATAAGAAGAATAACCTTTTTCTTTTTCAAAGAACGTGCATGATAACAAGGAAGTAATCTATCAATACACATCTTAGTAATTCAACTAACGTTGGCGAAATAGTTTGGTGATCATAAGACAATAATATCTGCTCGCACAAGTTTTTGTATAACATCTTGCATATCATCTTTGATGGCACAGCCAGTACCTTTTTCACAAAATCAACATCATAAACAGTGTCTAATATTTTTTTCTCTCAATAAGATTATATCCTTTTCTCCTTCTAGGTGTTTAAAAAGATAAGAAATCATAAAATCCGTATTTCATTTTTTAGGACTTCATGAAATGAAAATAATTTTTTTCATTTTTTACACCACAATATTTAAAATCTTTCCTTTAACATAAATCACTTTCTTCGGTTCACCAACAATTCGTTGAGCTATTTTTTCATCAGATTTTGCAAGTTGCATGACTTCACTTTCTTCAGCTTCTTTACTGATGGTAATCGTTCCTCTGACCTTACCATTTACTTGTACGGCGATGGTTACGGTATCAGCTACGAGATATTTTTCATCATAGGATGGCCATGTTGCTTTTGTGAATAATGAATATTCGTTACCTAATTGCTCTCGAAGTTCTTCTGCGAGATGTGGCGCAAAAGGTGAGACCAAAATTACCAAATCTTCAAATGTTTTTTTACTGATATTCTTACAATCCGTTAAATGGTTTACAAAGATCATGAGTTGTGAAATCCCTGTATTGAATCTGAACGCGTCGATATCTTCTGTTAATTTTTTGATTGATTGATGAAGTAGTGTTATCGTTTCTTTTGCTTCTTCTTGATCGCTGATTTTATCTTTCAGTGCAATTATTTTTTCCAAGAATTTTTTGATTCCTTTGATACCATTGGTACTCCAGGCAATTGACTGATCGAAAGGTCCCATAAACATTTCATAGGCTCTCAAGACATCAGCGCCAAACTCATTGATAATATCATCAGGATTGACTACATTACCTCGTCTCTTTGACATTTTTCTTCCGTCTTCTCCCATGATAAGTCCTACAGAATGATATTCTTGAAACGGTTCTTCATGGGTAATGGTTCCGATATCAAACAAAAATTTCTGCCAGAATCTTCCATAGATCATATGTCTGGTAATGTGCTCTGCTCCTCATACATAGACATCTACACTTCCTCGATATGTTTCCTTATCTTTTCCTACCAATGCCTCATTATTATTCACATCCATATATCTGAGCCAGTATCGAGAACTTCCTGCTCGACCAGGCATAGTGTTTGTTTCACGTTTTGCTTTTCTTCAGTCAGGAAGCGTTACATTTACTCGGTCACTAATATTTGCAAGCGGTCATTCTTCTGTTCCCGTAGGTTCATAATTTTCTACATCTGGTAATAATAATGGCAACTCTTTTTCATCAAGCGAGATTATTTCTCAGTTTTCATTCCATACAATTGGGAATGGTTCACCTCGATATCTTTGTCTAGAAAATACTCGATCCTGCATTTTATAATTCACTTTTACTCATCATATTCATTTTTTTTCTAACCATGTTTGCATGGCAGGGATAGCTTCTTCACTAAATAATCAGGTAAATTCTCCTGAGTCTATAAGTCTACCATAGTCACCAAAGGCTGCCTCTCATTTTACAAAAGCAGTGATTCCAAAGGTATTATCTTTGTGAGTTGTCTGAGCTATCGCTTCATCATAGGTAAGCCAAACTACTTCGTGTTTTTCTAGTTCTTCTGGATCAATTGGTGCTGGTGTTTCATTAACCAATTCCAAGACCACAGGTTGATCTATTCTCTGTCTTCGGATGTTTTTATTTTCAGCAAAAAAATTCGATTCTGATAATCGTCCTATGTTTTTTACTGCTTTAACGGTATATCCTGTTTCTTCCAAAACTTCTCTTTCTGCTGCTACCAAAGCATCTTCGTCTCATTCTATTCCTCCGATACAAGGAGAGATTCGTCCAAACTTTTTCCACTTTAAAAACAAAAATTTATTATCTGATTTTCTTTGGACGATTGCAGAAATTGTACGTCTGCGTTCAGCTTCAGCATTTGGTCTTTGATCAACGAACATGATACTTTGTTTGATCGGTAATTCATCCCTCGGGATAATTTCGACATCATGAAAACTCTCACTTTGTTTCGAGCTTTCATTGTGTCTCGAATTATACTTTTTTGCAAATTCAAAGTCTCTTTCGTCATGAGCTGGTACTGCCATTACGACCCCCGTACCATAATTTGCTAGTACATAATCAGCGACAAAAATAGGTACTGATTCACCATTAAACGGATTGATTGCTTTGATGCCTTTGATCTTTACTCCAGTTTTGTCTTTTTGTAATTCCGTTCTCTCAAGCTGTGTTTTCTTGTTAGCTTGTTCTTGATAAGCTTCGATTTCTTTCCAATTCTGAATTTTGAATTCTGAATTCTGAATTTGTTTCAAGAGTGGATGTTCTGGTGCGATAGCGACAAATGACATTCAGAAAACCGTATCAATTCTCGTAGTGTAGACGCTGAATTTAGCATCACTTCAATCTATCTGCATATCAAATTGTGTTCATTCACTTTTTCAAATCCAGTTTCTTTCCAAGTCTTTCATAGACTCATCTCGCTGTAAATCATTCAAACCTTGTAATAATCTATCTGCGTATTTCGTAATTCTCAATACTCGTTGTTTCATCGGTTTCTGTTCTACTTCACTACCACATCTTTCACATTTTCCATCATCAAGATCTTCGTTAGCCAATCCTGTCATACATTTTGGACATCGATTAATTGGCTTATAATCTACGTAAGCTAATCTTTGTGAGTTTAAATATTTTTCAATAGGTTCATTAACTTTCAACTTTCAACTTTCAATTTGTAACTTGAGCGAAGCGATTGGCATTGCTTTTTGTAACTTTTCATCGTAATAATGATTGTACATCTGCAAAAAAACTCGCTGTGTTCGTTTAAAATATTTCGGATCAGCAGTATTTACAGATCTGCTTCGATCATAGGTCGTACCAAAGTTTTCCAATTGACTGATAAATTTAGCGATATTTACTTTCGAAACATCTTGTGGTTTCATTTTATGCTCAATCGCATATTGTTCAGTTCCAAGTCCAAAGGTATCAAATCCCATAGGATGTAATACATTGAATCCTTCGAGCATTTTTTTCCTTGCAAGACAATCGGTAGCAATATATCCTTTCGGATGTCCTACATGTAAAGCTGATCCTGAGGGATACGGGAACATATCCAGAATATAAAATTTTGGTTTAGAAATATCTTCTTTGACCTTGTAGAGGTCGGTTGCTTTCCATTTGTTTTGTCGTTTATTGCTTATCTCTTTGAGATCCATTGGGTATGGTCTATTTAGTAGAGTAAAAACTGGAGCTCTAATAGTAAACAAAATACCTGTGCTTTCAATAAAAAATATGAGTTTTGTTATCCAAGATATTGCTTAATTTGTTTGGTTCTGAAGGGGTGTTTGAGTTTTCTAATGGCTTTATCTTTGATTTGTCTGACTCTTTCATAACTCAGATCATGTTCTTTTCCTATTTCTTCCAATGTCATTCAGCTTGCTGGATAAGGAGATAACCCGAAAAACATTTTTACAATATCAGCCTCTCTTCGATTGAGTGTAGCCAATGCTCTTTCTATATCTGTTTTGAGAGATTCATCGATTGCTACTTTATAATCTGTCGCAGGCATAGGAGAAGCCATAGTATTTCATAAAGTCTCTCAAGTAGTATCATCTCATACATGAGTATCAAGAGAGATTACCTGTTGATGTGACTCCATAAGGTGAGTAAATTTGTCTGTTTTTATATCCAAAATATCACTTACTTCTTCTGAAGTAGGATCCCTTTGTAACACTTGTTCAAGTTGACTTTGTGTTTTGCGTACCCTGTTAAGCGTTCATACTTGATTGAGTGGAAGTCTTACCATTCTTGCTTGTTCTGCTATTGCATTCAAAATAGACTGGCGAATCCACCACACGGCATAGGAGATAAATTTAAATCATCTCTTTTCATCAAATCTTTGAGCAGCTTTGATAAGCCCTAAATTACCTTCATTGATAAGATCAGGAAGAGATAATCATTGATTTTGATATTGTTTAGCTACAGATACGACAAATCTGAGATTGGCTTTTACCATTTTCTCCAAAGCCTTTTGGTCTCATGCTCTTATTTTCTGTGCTAACTCAACTTCTTGTAATGCAGTAATCAGGTCTTCTTTCCCTATCTCCTGGAGATATTTATCGAGAGATGCATTTTCGCGGTTAGTTATACTTTTAGATATTTTGAGCTGTCTCATAAGTAATAATTACAAACAAAGTAAAATGTAGAGCAATAATAGATATTTAAAATTAAATGTCAATACACATTGTATGTATTAATGTAATATTTCTTTTTTTGAACAGAATTTAGCATTGAAAAACTAGACTTAAACGATAATAATTAACAAAATAAATAGGCTAAAAGTTGCCTAAAGGTTGTCAAAATCTGTAGTGATGGAGACAAAAAATTGCTGCAAAACAGCTACCTTTAGTACATTTTTTGTCAGTACAGAGTACCGGACGAGTAGTCATTTTATCATTTCATCGTGTGTTTTGGCTAGAAGAAGAAAGAAAAATATAGTTTTAAATAAGTTCAAGCTTGGTATAAGTCTCACGGTTTTGGGATCATTATTTTTCTTTTCATTATATTTTGCAGAAGGTTCTCCCGTGATTATGTTCCTCAGAACCTACGCGAGTATTGCATTTGGAGAAGTTGGACTGTATGTGTTCTTCGCATTATGTTTTCTTGTCGGGATATTTATCATGGCCAAAGGTCATTTGATGAAGTTACTTATCAGGCAATTTATGGTGATGATGATGATCATTTCTGCAGTTATTAATTTCCCGATTATCGATGGTGATGTAGCAAAATATGAAAAATTATGATGATATATTTCACGACCGCTTATCGCTATATTACAAGTTATGTTCTGAGGAAAAGCTGTAGCGACAAAATCATTTGTTATCATTTTACTTGTCCTCGCGATTGCGTGGGTACTCTATTCATTCAACTTTTCATTCCCTAAGATAAGCTTGAAGACAGAAAATAAACCCAAAGCAGCAGCAAAATCAAAATCATCGAGATATCAAGAAGAAGAGGAGGAAGAAGATGAAGAAGAAGAGGAAAAACCAAACTTTGGACAACCCGTTTCTCGTTCACTTATCAAATCATTAATCAAAGATAAACTCCAAAGAAAAATAGAAGAAAAAGAACAAATCAAAGAAAAAAAGATCAGACCAAAAATTAATTTCTCAGGAGAAAAACCTACATTCAACCATGCTATTCTCGAGACTAATGCTGATCAATCCGTGACTATCGACGAAACGTTTCTTATGGAAAAAGCAAAAGCATTACAAAACAAATTGATGGAATTTAATGTTCCGATTATGATAGAATGATTCGATATCGGGCCTTCCATTGTACAAATCAGAATCAAACCAGATGAAGGAATTAGACTCTCTACTATCGAATGATTATCAAATGATATCTCATTATCACTCAAATCAAAATCCGTTCGTATCGTTGCACCTATCCCTGGGACAGATTGTGTAGGTATTCAATTGCCCAATCCGAAGCCGATTATGGTGCGTCTTGCAGACGTGTTGGGGACTACAGAATTTGTTAATGATATGAAAAAATCTGATAATAATCTCGCACTCGGAAAAGCAATCGATGGATCTATTATCATCAAGACATTAGAATCTATGCCACATTTGCTCGTTGCAGGAGCGACCGGTTCAGGAAAATCTGTCGGAGTAAATGATTTCATATTATCGTTGATGTATCAAAATACGCCTTCTGAACTTAAATTCCTCATGGTTGATCCGAAACAAGTAGAATTGGAATTGTATGCGTGACTTCCTTACTTGTTAGCACCGATAGTCTTCGAGCCAGAAAAAGCATTGAAATTGCTCAAACGAACAGAAAATGAAATGGAAAGAAGATATGGAGTGCTCAAAGAAAATAGAGTCAAAAATATCGATGAATATAATCAGAAAATTAGTTGAGAAAAAATGTTTCGTATTATATTCGTTATCGACGAACTCGCATCTATGATGTTGTCCAAAGCCAAGAGAGATGTGGAGAACTGTATTACGCACATATCAGCAAAAGCACGTGCAGTGGGAATCCATCTTATTATCGCGACACAAAGACCATCGGTAGACGTTATCACCGGACTTATCAAAGCTAATATTCCGACAAGAATAGCATTTGGTACAGTATCAGAAATCGACAGTAGAACAATCCTCGGAAGAAAATGAGCAGAAACATTACTTGGAAAGTGAGATATGCTCTATATGGATCCTTCAACCAAATCACCGGTAAGAATCCAAGCACCATTTATCTCCACAGAAGAAATAGAAAAAGTGGTAGAGACACTCAAAATCAAATACATGTGATGACTGACAGAAGAAGACATTTACAACCAAGAAATAGTCGGCTTACTGGAAAATAAACTTGAAGCAGGAGCTCAATTGTTTGGTAGTAGTAATGGAGACAATGATGATGAGTTAGTCGAAAGGGCGATACAAGTAATCTCACAGACAAGGAAAGCTTCAGCGACATTACTCCAGAGGAAGCTTGGCGTAGGATTTGCTCGCGCCGCTAGAATCATGGATATTTTGGAAGAAAAAGGAATCATTGGTCCACAAGACGGCGCTAAGCCGAGAGATATATTTATTTAAAAGGTCATTGCGAGGCACGAAGCAATCTTATATTAGATCGCCACACTTTGTTCGCGATGACTATAAAATTATTATACAACAATTTACATAGTTGGCAAGTAAATCTGACCCTATACGGTCAGGTTTTTTGTTTTTTAAAAAATTGTGCATATACTTGTGGTACTATATAAAAAAAAGAATTTTTACTTGGGAAATACGAATTATATCATATGCAGTGAAGGCACAATACATATATCTTCAAATATCTCGTACGATTTTTCTTAGGACTATCGTGAGTTTTTTTTGTAACGACAGCATTCAACATCGTACCGATCGCACCAAATGCAATCCAATATATCAAAACAATATTTTTGACAAGCGATGGAAGTAATGCTTCTGGAACAGGGATTATGTTGGAATGATCATGAGGCCATGGATGGTTCAGAGCAAGTCTAACTATACAGGAACTCGCCAACGCACCATTAATTAGAACCAATGCAAGTGGTATGTTGATGCCTGCGACTAGTGGATATGTATATAATTTAATCAGTTGATTTGTATTAAATTGACTCACATGAGCAACATGAGCACAGGGAATTCAGGGAAATACGTGAGCAACGTGATTACAGTGAATTCAAGGAATTGCAGGAAATAATTGACCACAAGGGAATACCTGAGCAACATGAGCAATACCAAATCACCAACGATCTTGAACATATCTTCAATTTGAAAGTCCATTTGGATGACGATGAAGTTTTGTTAATCTCATCTGACCGCAATGAGCTATGTGAGCATCATGATATACGGTAGTAATAAATATTGTGCAAACATGATCAGCATGAACCAATGGACAATGTGCTGGCACAGGGAATATAATAAGTTTTTACGCTGATAGAAATTATGATGTAACATATACACAAGGAACAGATACACTATTATGATCTACAATAATGTGTTCGGACTGAGCGGCATGACCACAATGAATTCAAGGAATACAAGGAAATACATGACCACAATGAAACACATGAGCAACATGATTATATATATCATGAGCGACAGTAAATGCATCGTGATATTTAATATTCACCTTAAGCAATAATTATACATGGACATGATGATATGTGATGTGAGCGAAATGAGCAACGTGAGCAACATGAGGAACATGACTACAATGAATACAGTGAATCCAATGAATACAGTGAATCCAGGGAAATACGTGAGCAACATGAGTAACTGGAGCACAATGAATTCAAGGGATACAGTGAATAGCAGGAACGAATTGAACAAACTGATCGCAATGAATACAGTGAATTCAATGAATACAGTGAATCCAGGGAAATACGTGAGCAACATGAGTAACTGGAGCACAATGAATTCAAGGGATACAGTGAACAGCAGGAACGAATTGAACAAACTGATCGCAATGAATACAGTGAATTCAATGAATTCAAGGAATCCAATGAAATACATGAGCGACATGATTTCTTCAAGCAGGAATACTTGGAGCGACACCTTTTTGGAACGGAGCATCACGAACAACACTCAATACAAATATATTTAATACATGATGATATGTGGGTATTGGTGGTATAACATCACCCAAAGCACCATTACAAGTATTTGGTAATTTTATTGCAGGTAATTTGATGAATGATATTGGTATGACCAGTTTCTGGTCAAGTATCTTATGATGAACAAGTAATTTTATTACCACTACCTGATATGGAAATACTATTGTCGGTGGAGAAAATAATGTAATACAATATGGATCTACGGGATACACATGAACTAATATATTTAGTTCAACTATCCTTTGATGATATGGTAACAAGATTATAGGTGTGTTAGATCCTGTATACAAAGATATTTATACGGGTGCAATCTATTCAAGTTTTGCTGCCGGTAGTGGTGCTCAAGTAGCACATACAAATACCTTTGTACGAAATAGTTCTACATGAACATTTACCTCGGGTAGACCATATTCTTTCTTGATAAATGCACCATACTCATCAGTAGATAAATTACCATCCTTTGGTGGAGTAGGTATCAATACAAGATTTCCCAATGCTGCCTTAGATGTAAACGGAGATATAAGATGAAGTTGAAATTTGAATATAAGTTTGAATGTAACCGCAAATACTTTAAATGTTGGTCTATCAACGACTACTCAGACTATAAAAATGTTGACAAATCTTATAACCGGCGGTGCCGCTTGCCCAGAGGCAGGCGTAATAACATACAATTGAAATAACTTCTATGGATGTACAAGTAGTTATATACGAACAAAATTAGATAATTAAAAAGTTAAATATATTTATTACATACTATAGTATCATGAGATTTACGAGCAAAAACATTCAATCAAGAAAAAATTCTATGGGTTTCCTCAAATGAGCCACGTTATTTTTTCTCTGATTATCATGAGTTCTGTTTGTAACGACAGCATTCAATATCGCACCAATAGCGCCAAATGCTATCCAATATATCAAAACAATTTTTCTGACAGCAAGTGGAAGTAATACTTCTGCGACAGGGATTATCTTGGAATGATCATGAGGAGATGGACGATTTAAAAACAGTGTAACCGTAAATAATTTACCTAGTGTAGTCGTAGTCTGAACCAATGTTAGTGGAAAATTAATTTCTTCTACAAGTGGTGCAGTATATAATTATATCAGTGGATTTATTAGTGGTGGCTGATCAAGTACAGGGTATCGAGCATTGAGTGGAACAAATATCTACAAGACCAATATCGGAAATGTCGGAATAGGAATTACAGATCCGACACAACCACTCCAGGTAATCGGGAATATTCTCTGATGAGATATAAGCAATAGTATTAGCGGTAATCTTAGTAGTGTTGTGTGATGAAGTGGAAATACTATTGATGCTAGTGATTATGTATTTGTCTGATGAGGAATAAGTAATGCAATTGAGAGTTCTGATTCAAAATTTTCTAGTATTGTATGAGGACAGTTAAATAGAATTCTTAGCGATAGCGCTTCATTTATCTGATGAGGAGATCAAAACATAATATGAACAAAAATAGGTAGTTATAATGCAATTGTATGAGGGCAATGAAATCATATATATGGAGAAAATGCTATAATTGCTTCTATTATAGGATGATGAAATTCAAACACTATTTATGATGGTTTATCATTTATCTGATGAGGAGAATTAAACACAATACAAAATAAATCAGGTAAATATAATTCAATTATATGAGGATTGTCAAATAATATAACAGGAAAAAATGCTATAATTGCTTCTATTATAGGATGATGATTTTTAAATACTATTTATGATAGTAATTATGGATTCATCTGATGAGGATCTGGAAATAGAATTCTAGGTGCTGACCCTTCCAAAGATTATGCTAATATCATTATGTGAGGATCTGATAATTCTATGATATCAAAAGGTTTTTTTATAAAAAACTCTACTATAGCATGATGATATGGAAATAAAATTGTAACTGAAAGTAGTGATATAGATTCTAGTTTTGTGGCTGGATATAAGGCAACAGCACTCACTACCAATACCTTTGTCCGAAATAGTGATATCAGTACGGAATTTAAATCCATCAGACCATATACATTTCTTATCAACGCACCACGAAATGACAAACAAGGTTGAGTTGGTATCAATACTAATAATCCACAAGCTGCTTTGGATGTGAGTGGAAATATTGTAACCAATGGATATGTACGTGCAGCATGATATAGGGTGGGTAGTAGTGCAGGAATAGATTTATTGCTTCATGTAAATGGTGTATATGGTCAATGCGATCTGACATTTACAAAATGATTATTAACAAATGCATCATGAGCAGCTTGTATGTAAAATATTATATCACAAAAATACAAAATAACAAGTAAAACTGGACCTAAAAGCCCAGTTTTTTTGTTTTTCTTACAATCGGGAGTATACTTAGAGTAAGCAGAAAACCAAAAAATATCGTAATGAATCTTCTAATATTTATTATTTACTAGTACAAAAATGAGCTTCACAAGCAAAAAATTACAATCAAAGAAAAACAGTTTCAGCTTTCTCAAATGAGCTACACTATTTTTTCTCTGAATGTCATGTATAATTGTTGTTACTAATGCATTTGATATTACACCATCAACGATAAATGCTGTACAGTATATCCAGAGTATTTTTCTCACTGCAAGTGGAAATAATACGTCAGCTACAGGGATTTACCTCGATGGAACAAGTGGGGATGCGTATTTTGCTGGTAATGTGGGAATTGGGAAAACTAATCCTACAAACAATCTTGAAGTAAATGGTACTTGAGCATTTTCTGGAAATATAGTATTTATGGGACATAGTGATAGTACAATACAAATGTTATGAAGTACGGCCCATACTTTAAATATACTATGACAAGATGGTGGGTTAGGTATTTGATGAGATATGCAGATAGAGTGATGAGGTTGATTAGGTGGTTATTGAGATATCATAATGGCACTTAATGGATGAAATGTAGGAATAGGTTCATCACCATTATCAACACATAAATTAGATGTTAATGGGAATGCTAGGATAATGGATTATGTATATTTGTGATGAGGACATTACAATCCTTTACCAAATTTGTCAAATCAATGAGGTGTTCTTACTATAAAATGAGCTACAGTATCAACTTTTGGTTCTGTGGCTGGAAAGAATGTTAGGATTAATTGATGAGATCCTACTGGATTGAATACTGTTGGAAATGTTGTTATTGCTGATGATGGATGAAAAGTAGGTATTTGAAATGCAATACCATCATATAAACTTGATGTAGATGGAACAGGTAGTTTTGATGGAATATGTCTCAGTGGAGATTGTAGATCAACATGGCCTACAGGTGGTACTGCAGGAGGTGAATCTATTTGGTCTACATGAGCAGGAGGAAGAGCTTACTATAATTCATGATATGTAGGTATTTGAAATGCAATACCATCATATAAACTTGATGTTGCCTGAGATATTAGCGCAACGGGATCTATAGCAATCCGTTCTGATGCATGTTGATCAATACCGGATTATGAAATGTATTCATGTGGTACAAAAATATGAATTATTTGATCTTATGGATATGGATTAAGTGATACTTTTTCTGTTTTATGAAAAGAATGAGGATCTCTTTGATCATTTAGCGGAGCAATTCAACAACATGCGCTGGTTTGGACAACATGATGATATGTAGGTATCGGTACACCTACTCCTACAGAACAACTACAAATAGGAAATTATGGATGGATAGGAAGGGATGGTACTGCATGATCTTCAACAGGATGAGCATTTTTGAGATTGTATTGATCCCGCGTATCACTAGGAAGGCCTCCCGGACCAAAAACAACACCAAATATACAGTTAAACTATAGTGATTATGCATCAAATCCCAGTGATATAGATAATCGGCAGATTGATGGGGGAAGTGTCTTGAGTTTTAACCATTCAGATGCAAGCAATATATATAAGGCATATATGTCAATAAGTAGCTTGGGGCATATTTCAATCAACTGAGCTACGGCTAGTCAAATATTGAACCTATCAGGTAATATGCGTTTGCAAAATAGCTCGTATATTTCAGCTTGACTCACTAATCCTTACCAAATTTTTCTAGATAGTGTTAATGGATATGTAGGTATTAATGAACCATCTCCTGGACATCAACTTGATGTAAATGGAGATGTAGAAGCTGATGTATATTATTATAGTTCAGATAAAAGACTCAAGACTGACATAAATACTATCACAGATCCTCTACAAAAAATACTTTCCCTCAATGGATATAATTTTACTTGGAAGAAAACAGGGAAAAAAGATATGTGAGTAATAGCTCAAGAAGTAGAAAAAATATTTCCAAATATAGTAAATACAAGCGCTGAAGGATACAAATCAGTAGAGTATGGAAACCTTGTAGCTCCACTTATCGAAGCAATCAAAGAATTAAATAGTAAAGTTGATGCTCAAGCCAAAGAGATAGCTACATTGAAAAATAAGATACAATAATATTTTTTATACATACAACAATATATATGAAAGTATTAGTGAATAAAAAAAGAACATACGTATATGGTAGTATATTATCTATATTTTTGTTGTCAATTGGTTTTACGGTATATGCAATTGCTTCAGGAAATGCTTATTATAAATTAGTTGCATGAACTAATCAAATCCAATTATGAACACCTCCTAATACATTTACTAATGTATCTGATCATATAGTAGCTGAACATGGAAAATCCAGAATATTTGGAACTAATACATGTCCACAAGATATATTTGTCCCAACTAAAACTACAGGAGAATGGGACTCTTTTGTTTCGGGTAAACCAGTGTGTATTACAACAACTAATACACCTACGTGGCGAGATTGAACATTTACCGGTACAACATTAGTGGATTATGATTGTCGACGATATAATACCAATAATTGATCATATGTTCAGAAAACAACAGTGGCACAATTAGTAAACTATTATAATAGTTGTACTACTCTTTCGTATGCATCAGAACCGGATTGATCTACTATATATTGTAGAAATCCTAGCCTTGATTCTTCTTATCGGACACTATATCATATAACTTGGCATCAAAATGGATTGTGGGGGTGTAATATGGGGCTTGGATCATCTACAACAATACGTTTATATAGTTTGTAATCATAAGATTATATAAAAAAAATCCCGAGCAAATAACTCGGGATTTTTGGATTAATTTAAATACGTATTATTGTACCAAAACTTTAGTATTTATTGTCCCTTTATCAGTAGTGATATGTAAAAAGTAGAATCCACTACCAGGTATAATAAAATTATTGTCTTGTGTGGTCAATATAAGTTGATTCAGCGCATTATATACTTGTATCTCTTTAATACTGAGATTAGTTATAACGTTTACTGGACCAGTAGTTGGTATCGGATACACCTTTATGAGGTTGGTTAACGCATGTTCATCAACTCCAGCAGGATTGCTCGTATAATTCGAGCGTACCAGATAATTAGTTTTAGCTCCGCATGAGAGTTGGAAGCCGACAAAGAATTTTACATAACTCAAGTCGGGAGTATTCCAATTGTAATAGTTCTGACTACCGGGAACAGTTCCAATTGTATGGATAATACCGTTAGCATCTATACCATAAATAGTATAGGTAGGTGCCACAAGTAGACCATTTACTAGATAGTGAGACCAATTAAATCCCATAGTTCCAGGACCTGGAGTATAGCTGGTTAGAAGTGTAATGGTAGTATGACTTTCTGATGATGTAGAACTATTGCCACAACTATCTATCACAAAAATTCTATATGAATCGCTATTAGTTTGTGGGTTGCTAGCTGCATCCAAAAAATTACTCACGGTATTAGGTATAATACCGATACCTTGCCATACACCAAGAGATACTTCTTTTTCGATACCAATACTGTCAATGCCTTCACCAAGATGTTGATACCAGAAAAGCATGTTTTTATAAGTAATAGTATCAAAAGACACCATACATAGGGCTTGTTGGCTATATGGACTGATGATAGTAAGGTGTATAGTATCTGTACTTATACAACCAGTATTATCAGTTGTAGTAACAGCATAATTTCCCGGTTGCCAAACCCTGATAGTTGGTGTTATGGCAGTTGTTGACCATAAATATGCAGTAACATTATTGTTTGTACTTGCTAAGGTAATGCTATCATGTAAGCAAATAGTTTGATCAGCACCAAGGTTAGCAGGATTAGGTGTATTGTTACTAATTATAACACTATGCATAATTGATCCACAGAGATTACTTACGGTTACCGTATAATTTCCCGTACCTACTGAGATGATTTTTGTAGTGAAACCATTAGACCAAAGATATTGAGTAAATCCATAAACAGAATAGTTCCCAGCATCCAAGTTAACTGTTGAAATACCACAAATCGTAGTATCAGAAAATGTTGGTTGAATGGGTAAAGTAAGTGGATGTATTCTTAAACTTTTGTTCCCTTGATCATAGAAACAATTGATTGTTCCATCATATGTATTAGGTACGATTAAAGTATCTCCACGAACAGGATAGCCAGTATTCCAGATAATGTTAGTAGCTCCTCCTGGAGCGATAAATTTAACTGAATCATAGCTAGTTTGGCAGAGAGAATAATCGTGTATTGGAGGGTAAGATATGGTATCCAATTTAATGGATATATATGTTTGCCCTTGAGTTGGTATGCCAATAAGCATGCTAATCATAGCTATTGCGATGATTACAATTAGGTAATTTTTTTTCATTTTTAAAGATCTCCTTTTTTAGTGGGTTTTTTATTTTTATTATGTTTTTACGTTTTTTATGGGCTGAGCGTTACCTCAGTATATTTTGTTTTTATTATAAGGTGGTGAGCCTAAACGATAAAACGTTTACATAGGCTAGGGTCTAGAAAAAGAATAAGCTTAAATTTATGATTATAATGGTTTTTCTAGAATATATATTTTTGTTTTATATAAATATATATAAGGAAATATAAAAAAAAGTAAATGACAGATTATATGTTAAAATAATTATGAATAATAATAGTATGTCATGTTTTAGTGTTCAACTTTTTCCATCTTTTTGATAAGCACCAAGATGCCTTTTTTCGCCTCATCATTCAACTCGGTTTGATCCAAGATCTCTCTTGCTTTTTGACTATATTCCAGGATACTTTCTTTACCAAATGCTATTGCTCCGCTTGCTTCAAACATATCTTGAAGTGCTTTGATTTGTGCATCATTCAACTGTTTTCCCATAGAAGATTTCAAGAGTTCTTGTTGTGCTGGCGTTCACTTTTCAAAGATATAATTGGTAAAATAGGTTTGTTGTCATTCTTGGATATCGCTAAATGCAGACTTAGTTTTATCACCGAAGGTAATGTCGAGATAATCATCTCTCATCTGAAATGCCATCCCCATATATTTTCCTAATTCTTTGATAAGTTCTTGTTGTTCTTTTGATGCACCCGCCAAGATTGCTCAGGTGAGCATTGGTCTCACGAATGTATAGGAAGCAGTTTTATACATGTTCTTTTTATCGATCAAAGAAAGTGATGCTGGTCAAGAAATCATCATATCTACGTCGATCATTTGTCAGAGAATTACTTCTTCGATCATACTATGTACATTTTTTCTCGCTTCCCAGAGGAGATTTTCTTGGAAATCATGTTGTTTATATCGAAGCTCATAGACTCGAGACAATAATAAATCACCGAGGAGAATCGCCTGTCCTTCAGCGATATGGTGTGCATTTTCATGTTCTCCTAATAATGTTTCAATATATGAATGCATAGTCGCTGCGTTGTGTCTCTTCTCTGATTGATCAATAATATCATCGTGGATAAGTGCCATAGAATGGAGAAGTTCGAAGATGATCCCAAAGTTCAAAATAGCTTTTTCATTGTCACCACCAAATCCTGTATACGTAATTCGTAGTCCATATGGTCTGATTCTTTTCCCACCAGAAAAAATAAACGTAGTGATATAGTCGACAAACGTATTTATTTTTTTGTCATTGATAAGTTTGTGTGATTGTTCTATCTTACCTTGGACGTATGTCTGTAATATTCCGTCAAAAGTAGTCTTAAATGAAGATAAATCCATAATTTAAAATCAATTAATAATTAAAAATTAATAATGAATAATGGATGACTTGTTTTTTTATAGACTATTGTAATTTGCAATAGTTCACAATAAAACAATTCTTTAATCATTCATCATTAATCGTTCATTTTTCATTGTATTAATAGATATTTGGGTCAAAATTGCAAATCTACGAATATTTGACAATTTGAGTAAAATAGGTATAATAGTAATGTTTATTTGTATACTATCATACATGGGAAAGTTTAAAAACACACTAGATACTGGTGCTTTGAGAGTAGGAAACACCATTGCAACTCCTGTCAGACGATGAGGAGAAATTGCTAATGCCTTGTGGAATGTCTCTAGACAAGGATTGAGTTCTACAAAAAATATCAAAGAAGTACAAATACAGGCGCTCAATGCAATGGCTGATAATTTTCTCAATTTTTCTAAGGTAGAAGGAAAATGAAAACTCCTTAAACGCGCAGCAAATTTAGTATCTGCAGTTACACGAAGACCTTTTATGTTGGCAGGTGCTGAGTGACTAAGTACACTCAATCAAGGACTACGACAACCATTCAAAAAGTTATTATATACACCAGGCAAAATGTTTAAATGAATGCGAAACGCTACGAGAATTTTCAGTAAGAAAAAAGGATTCGATTTTGCACAATATGATACTCATGAAACCAAAGGAGATACGTGGATCAATCAAATAAGAGAAAAATGAATCGGGTTTTTTGGTAAATCAAAGTCTGGAGAAAAGCCTGCAGAAGCAAAAAAGGTAGAAACGCCTAAAGTAGAAGAGAGTAAGAAAGAAAAACCGGTAGAAAATCCACATATAGAAAGTGATGTGTTTCAGAAAAAAATACAAGAAAAGGATGACGCATTTCTAGATAAAGAACTGGCCGACAGATGATTTGGACCAGGAGGAAAATTATCCAAAGATTCTAAACCTGAATCTAAACCAGGAAATCCTGCTCCGAAAGAGGAAAAACCTACCAAAGAAGCTGCCCCTGAAAAAAAACCTTCATCCATCCAAGACGTGAAGGAAGAGGATAAGAAAAAATCTGAGAAAGCAGACAAAGAAGAACAAGAAAAAAACTTCCCAGAATGGAAGACCTTACCTGATAAATTCAAGATAGAATATAAGAAGGAATATGATAAAACGTTGAAAAATAATCCTACCCCACAATGAATTATCGCACGAGGAAAGGAAGCAAAAATGTGAGATAAACCAGAAGAAATAATTAAAAAATTCAAAGAAAAAGATCCTACGTTCGCAGGATACATGGAAGAAATATTCAATAAGGCGGCTTAGTACAATGCCTCTTTGTATTGCTTAATATACATATCTAGGTGTTCAACTTCATCATCATCGGCTCTTTTGTTTCGATGAAGTTTTCCGCATTTTTTGCATTGGAAAAGTATTTTAATCTGTCAATTTCTGATTTCATATGCTGTGGGATACATCATTCAACCACAGGTTGTAGCTCTATCTCAGGGTATATCACCATCTACATGTAAGGAAACAAAACAGTATGGACAATGATTTCTACAGGTTTTCGCAGCCTGAGAAATTTGTTTTTCACAATGGATACAGGTAAATGATTCATTTATTTTTTTCATATATTGCAATAGTTTATAATAAGACAAATCTTTTACTGTTAGTTGTTAGTTATTCACTGTTAGGTAATGTAATAGACCACAAGGTCGTAGAAGGCAAGTTGTTCTCCTAAAAACTTAGAAGTGGGTAGCTCCGTCATCACATAAGTGATAACTTTATGGCTCCCATGAGATAGATAGGAAGTAATATTCCTCACCTCGCGTACGGGCCCTGTAGTCAGAAATTAGCCTACTGGTATGTATCAAGTTTTCAAGTAAAAGTTCCACCCGGGTGCTAACTTTTGTTATTCAGCTTTATATGCTATTTTGTTGATTATTGCACCCGGGTGCAAAACTAAAACAACTAAAAAAACACGCTTATGTCGCGTGTTTTTTATATAAAGAACTTTTAGAATTCCGGTATTTCATTAGGATCTTCTACAGCTTGTTTAGCCTCTTCTCTTGCCTTGATTCTATCAGGATTTTCATTGGCAAAATCTACTTTAACCGCTCTTCCCATGATTTCTTGGCCATCCATAGCTTTTTGTGCTTTAGCGGCATCTTCAGGATTGACGAATTCTACGAATCCAAACCCTCTACTTTTATTGGTCTCTTGATCGAGTTTTACTCTAGCAAAAGCGACTTCTCCAAACTTTGAGAATTCTTCTCTAAGCTCTTTCCCTCTCAATTTCCAGTTTAATCCACCAACAAATAACTTTGTCTGGCTAACAACAGTGTTTTCTTCTCACATCTCTTCAAAAAAACAAAATAAAGACAATTCATGGCAAAAATGTATAATTTTTCTTATAAAATACAAATGATTTTTTAGTGGGTAATAACAAAATTTGTTGGTAAATATATCATTATGAAAAATAACAATAAATTTGTTTATATAGATATATAATAATGGTTTCTTCCTTTAAAAAAAATATACATGGAAATTTGCAAAAAAAACGAATCTGACTATAATTACTCTATATCAAAAAATTATTTATTTCATATGTGCTTACTATGACAGATCCCATTCAATGAACTAACCCACCACAACAAGGTTCATCTGCCACTCAGGCAGGACAACAGCAGTGACATACTGATGATATTTTGGGATGAGAAAATATATTTATTCCGATTCCGGAAGCGATGCCAGAAGAAGATAATTTGGCCTACAAAGATATGTTAGAAAAACAATATCATTTCGATCCTATCCCAGAAGTAGAACCTGTTCAGCCAGTTGTAGTACCTGTAAAACAACAAGTTCAACAACCCGTTGCATCAGTACAACCCGTTCAACCAATTCAAGTACCTGTGAAACAACAAGTTCAACAACCCGTTGCACAAGTACAACAAGTTCAAACTCCTGTCGCTCCAGCTCCTGTAGTTCAACCACAGGCGCCAGTACACGTAGCACCAGTTGTCGTTCAAGAAGAACCTATTACTCCCAAAGATATCCAAGATATAGAAGAACAATCATCATTAGAACAAACTAAGATAACATGATTGTTGGATACAAAACTACAAACTGATGTACAAAAAAAATTCGGTGACTTATTTTTTACGAGCAAAAAAATCTACGAAACCAAAGAAAAATTATGAACAGGTGGCGAAGATACGTTTGATATCCTCTGAGCTGACAATGACAAAATATTTATCTCATATAGATTTCTTCTTGATGAAACGAATGAGCCGATGCTCTTCATTACCAAAATAGAACAGGATAAAGAGACAGAAGAAGAAACCGTAAATGAATTGAGATTTACATTCAACGAAGAGACTTCATCACTCGAAGTTATGATAAATGATACCTTATTGTTCGATGAAATACAAGACTTCACAGAAGACCAAAAGAAAAAAATGCAAGTCGTAGACAAACTCAATAAGTTTACATTCTTGGCTTCAGAAGAGCTCAGAAAATTAGAAAAAGAAATCAAAGCAAAAGAGGAAGCAGAACAAGAAAGAAGAAAATTACAAGAAATATTTAGAAATTTCTAAACCAAAAAACATAGGGAAGAGTGGATCATTAGATCCATTTTTTCTTTTTGAAAATTCACAAAAGAATAATACATACGACTCACATAATCACCATGAGAATAGGAAAAAAATTCGTATGTGTTTGTCCAGGTAAAATTATGTTCATTCCATAAATTCAACTAATCAACGTAAGTATTCAGGTGAGTGCAGAGAATATCGTGAGCACAGTAATCATCGAATTTGTCTTGATATTCATCAAAGAATTGTAGGTATCAGATAGTGATTCTATATTTTCAAAACTGATGGCGATCGTGTTCATTATTTTTTCCAATTTATATTCCAAGTCTTCAAAATATACGTCGAGATCTTCCTTATAAAACTTTGGCAATGCATTTTGTAGTTCGTCCAAGATTTCTTTATGAGGAGCAAAGGTATGTTTGAGTCAGACAATATTGCGTTTTTTGATCGTAAGACTTTCCAATAAGGTCTTTTCTAGTTTGTTGGATGTAAATAACTGTGATTCAAAAGCAGCAACATCTTTAGATGATTGGGTAAGCATTTTAATGCTTTTATCATACATCGTATCCAATATTTTATAGAGTATGTAGTAAGGAGAAATTTTAAAATCTTCATCCGATTCTCTGGTTTTCAATTCTTCTGAATACTCTTCGATGATGGACTTGATATGATTCGTATCAAACTTCGTCATCGTGACAATAATATTTTTTCCTAAAATGATACTAAATTCATTCAAAAAATATTTTTTATTTTCTGCGTTATATTTGGGGAAATTGACGACGATAAACATATAGTCTTCATAAACGTCTATTTTTTCTTGATTGGTAAGTTCAAGCAGATCTTCTTCGATGAGTTCATGGAAATCGTATTTTTTTACCAGTTCAGTAATCTCATCTTTTTGTGGTTCAAAAAGATGTATCCAGTCAATATTTCAAAAATGCAAAACAGTTTTCATAGCTTTATTTGGTTATGAAAATAAGAAATTATGCTAACAAACCGATAAGTTCATCAGACAGTCAATGATTGGCTATATAGGCATTAGAAGCTTCTCTCATTCTCGTAAGTTCTTCACCGAACCATTCTGGAGCTTCGAATTTTTTTGCATCTCTTTTGTTGTTAAACTCTACTTCAGCGGTTTTTAAACCTTGGAGATTTTTGTATATATCAAGCTCAATCGTAACTCATTCATAGGGTATTTCATAACGAGTTTTTTCTAAAAAATGATTTTCTACTTCACGTCGTAATTGATCAAATTCATCTTTAGTTATAGTCGTTTCTATTTCTTCTCTAACGAGTCCAAATCATTTTTTTCTTGTGATTTTGTATTCATCTCAGATGTGTCTGACTCTTATGCTTTTTCCTGTGGTTGGATCATTGAGATATCATTGAATGATATCTTTATGGGGAAATTGTTCGATATTCATCGGTATATTTTTGATCAAAAATTTTCTTTCAATTTCAAGTGCCATACTTTATTACTAATAATTAAAGATTAATAATTAATAATGAATGATTTTAGATTTTATTTTTTTATGGACTATTTCATATCACAATAGTCTATATAAACAAATCATCCATTATTCATTTTTCATTCTTCATTTTTCATTCATTTTCTTATGTTTTCTATATGCAATCAGATAGTGTATCTTAAGCGCAAATGAAATGAAGAAGAGTATCCATCCAAGCGTAGCAAAGACAGAAAGGTTTCTGTATTGTTTTTGTTGGGTATTCATTTCAGGGACTACCTTTTCTTGCGATGCTAAGAGTGAAGTATCTATGGTAGAAAGGTCACATCCTACTTTTTGGATAATAGATTTAAGCTCTCTTTGGTAGCTTACTTCAGATTTGGTATAGAAATCTGCCAACAAACTACATTCATCTACTGATGCTGATATCTTTTCTGCCTCTTGTGCTATCATTCTAAACATCATAGGATTGATAGTTTTATTAAACACCATACCGGTAGCGCTTTTGAAACTATATGTACTTTCTGTTGTATTTGCTCATCCATATGATTGTTTGTCGGCGATTAATATTTTAAGTTCTAATGGTTTATCGATAGGTATCCATTTCGATGGATAGAATGTCAGATAATTTCCATTTCGTTTTAAATTGTCTGATCAATAAAAATATTTGTCTCCATCAAAATTTATCAAAATACTATTTTTGTCTATTCATTTTCAGATATCCTTGATATCAAAGATAAAATATTGATCTAAACTGATTTTTTGTTGGGTATCTTTGGGATAAATAAGACTAAGACTTGGTGGAATGATATCGGGTTCACATTCTGGTACTTGTGCAAAATCCATAGCAAATGTTCATTGAATAGGATAGTTTTTGCTTGCAGTAATCGCTTCAGAACCAGTTCATAAAGTTATTGTTTCTTTGCCTACGATATCGCTTTTGAAAGAAATTTGAAAAAATGATTTTGCTTCTGTCGTAGAGGTGAAGGTAGGATTTGTTACTTCAAGGATAATCTTGTTGTATTCTATTTTGGATGTTGCAGTACTATTTCCTGCGGTTGGTAAGATACGAAGTATTTCTAGGTTTTCAGGATTGTAATAAAGTACTAGCGTAAGTTTTGTGATTTTTTGCCCTTGAGAAGCTACCAAAACATCTGCTGAATTAGTACAGCCAGCATGAAGTTTGTCTGTAGGTTGGAACCTTACATCAGAGTATAAAGGTTGAAAAGTAACCTTTGCTCATAGTACACATCAGGTCAAAAGTGTAGTTATAACCATTCATCGTCCAAAGATTTTTTTTGTTTTTATCATCAGCTCTATTCATAAAATAAAATGTCGAGAAGATATAGTTTAGTATATGAAGTAGGATAAAAATATCAAATGAAAATTGATATATACAATAGACATTAGTGTGAAGATATAATGCTATAATTATATAGTTCATATGCCATGGGTAATGTATTATATATCCAAGTATATGGAGTTGATTTTTAGCATAAAAACTATATCGTATATAGGAGATTTATTTTTTAGTATTTTTGATGACTACTGACCTCAAAAAATTCGAACAAACACGTAAGACAAATATAGCAAATACTATAGGTAGCGGTTTATGGTTGGGCGTAGAAGAACTTTCTCGTACAGTGAGTGGTGCCAAAAATTCCTGAAAAAAATGAGATAGTATTGCAAAAAACCAAATATCAAGTGAACTAGATAAATATGAAAACGCAAGAATAGATAGACATAAAAAAGCATAAAATATTTAGTAATAATTATTAAATATGGAGACTCAAAATATCATAGAAAATATATTAAATCATGAGGTACATTTCCATTTTTCCAAAAGTGGATGACCTGGTGGTCAAAATGTAAATAAGAGAGAAACCAAAGCAGAACTATATTTCAACATCCATGATTCACAACAACTTACCTCTGAACAAAAACAGAGACTGATTGATGTCGCTGGACATATGGTTCATCATGAAGAATGAATACTCATCATGACGTGTAGGGAAGAACGTTTTCAACGCGCCAACAAAGAAAAAGTAATCCATTATTTTAGACAATTGTTGACGGAAATATTAGTAGAACCCAAAGAAAGAATAGCTACAAATATACCAAAGGCTGAGCGTGAAGCACGCATCATGGACAAAAAATTTACCAGCAAAACGAAACAACTCAGACAGAAACCCAAAGGAGAAGAATAGTACAAAATAAAAATAAAATCCGCAATGATGATATACAGGGCGGATTTTTTTATCGCTTATAAATCTATGAACGTAGTACATTGACCAGAATATACAGAAGAAAACGAATATCTGATGACTCCTCAAGAGATTAACCGTCTTTACAACCAGCATCGACATGATATTCATATCAAAAATGGATATAAAAAATCTTCACTCATTACGGATGATATCAATCAGATGATCTATCCGAGAAATCCTGGTAAGTTGAAAATACTCCAGAGTCTCATATTGGAAGCAATCGACTCATATACCAATGTTCTGCCAGAAAATACCGAAGAATACGAAGCAATCATGCAAAATTTGTTTACTAAACTTGATACACGTTCAGCTATTATAGTAACCAACCATGCTACGTTTGCAGGCATACCGATACTTATCAGCGAGTTACATAAATATGCTAAAATACATGATAAAAAAGAAGTGAGAGATAATATACATGCGATTTTAGGTCCAGCATTGCTGACACAATCACAAAAAAAAGTGGGTCAGGCGATAGCTTCGCTATGGAAAACTATGCCTACTACCAATCAATCAGAGATACCAGCATTTGATGAGGCTATAGCAGCTGGTAAAATGACCGAACATCCTCTTCAGAAAATAAGAAAAAATTTTCTCAAAAACTTTATAACAAAGTGAAACGAACCGGGAAATATTTTTCTCGTCGCACCGACAGGAACGAGAGATGTCTTGGAATGGACACCGTACAAAACTATCAAAAGTATTTCATTTGGACATGATGAACAAATACAACAAACCCTCAAAGCTATAAATCATTTTGTACAACAAGGGAATATGATTATTCTTGCGTGAGTCAATGAAACAGCAATGAAGGTGCCGGGAAAATCATGAGAAAAAAATAATTCTTGGTCCAAATGATCGACCCATATAACCCTCAAAGAGTTGACTCCAGAAATGTGTGAACAACTTATCAAAGACAAAAAATTTATGGAACAACTTGCTACCTTGGTAAAAAGTAATTATGGACATAGTGTGGGAAGGGCATTGTCTGAAGTACAACTCAAAGAACAAGAACAACGTGCAAAAAGTGTATTGCAATGATTTGCTGACCCACTACGTGAAGAATATGACTTCATAGATTATACCTTTACCGATACTATCAAAAAGAAAATTATCAGAAAAATATTTAACACCATAAAAGATCATTAGAAACTAAATAGTTTTTTTAAAACTACCACATTGGTCTTGATAACTATTGTCAACTAAATAATATAGAACAAGCATAAAGCGTGAAACTTAAAGCTCAAAAATATATTTTCTTTAATTTGGTGTCTAATAAAATGATTTGAATATACAAAAAATATTTTGCGGAAATACTAGCAAAAGATATCGATCTTCCTCTCGAAGAGATTTTGACGATGATAGAAATCCCACCAGAAAATATTCCTGGAGATTTAGCATTTCCATGTTTTCCACTAGCGAAACAAGCAAAGACAAATCCCAATGCATTAGCACAACAATTCGCAGACAAATTCAGTTCTCCATATTTTTCTCAGTTCGAAGCTATTGGCGGTTACGTCAACGCTCACATCAACCAATCCGACTTTATCACCATTTTTTTTAGCCTTAAGCCTGAAGCCTCAAGCCTCAAGCCAAAGGAAAAAGTACTTATTGAGTATATGTCTGCTAATCCAAATAAACCGCTACATATCTGACAAGCGAGAAATGTTTGTGTCGGTGATAGTATAAGAAGAATATATGAATACCTCGGATATACACCTACGACCTGTGATTATGGTGATGATAGCGGAGTGAATATCGGCTACAATATTGTCGGACATTTGTACTATAATATTCCTGTGACGACAAAAAAAAAGTTTGATCACTACTGTGGAGAAATTTATGAGAAGATGAGAGGACTCTCTGAAGACCCTATGTTTATACAGAGATTGACCGAGACATTATTGAAAATAGAAGAAGCAACTGATCCAGAAATAAATACATTACACCAGAAATATACCCAGGATTGTACCCAACAACAAATGATAAGCTGCCGAAGGATGGGTGCATATTTCGACCTCGTGGCCTGGGAAACACATATCTTGCATTTGAAATTTTTTGCAAGTGCAATTGATATTCTCAAAGCAAAATGATTTGTAAAATATGCTGATGATGGTGATGCAAAATGATGTCGAATATTAGATCTTTCATCATTGCCTGAATATGCGAAAGAAGAAAAACAATATCAGATTATGATCAAGTCTGATGGACTCGCTACCTATGTAGCCAAAGATATCGCTCTCGCGATGTGGAAACTTGGATATATGAACAAAGACTTCTGATACGAACAATCACGAGAAGATCCAAGAGGTATAAAGATGTATACCACCAGTACGGATACGAGCAAATGAAAAAACCATGGATTCGGAAACTATGATGAAGCGGTGACAGTAATCGATTATAGACAAATTCCTCCTCAGAATATCGTAGCTTCTGCACTCAAATTACTCTGACATGTACAATGAGAAAAAAAATATTTACCCCTTGGATATGGAATCGTTTTTCTTACTCCACAGACATTACTAAGCATGAAATTCACACTCAGCGAAGAAGAAAAATTGGAAAAAAGATTACCCTTTGCAAGTAGAAAATGATGGACAGTAACTATAGATGATATGCTGGATATGTTACATAAGAAAGCATATGATGAAACCAAGGAAAGAAACCCAGACAAAGATGATAGTCGATTGGATACGGTAGCTGAAGCATTAGCAGTTTCTGCATTGAGATTCTTTTTGATTAGAGGAGATATCACCAAAGATATTGTTTTTGATCTCGATGAAGCAATGGATATGAAAGGTGAAACCTGAGCATATATTCTCTATACCTGAGCAAGAATACAGAGTATTATCGATAGTGTAGGAATGATTGCCCAAGAAAAAATAGACTATAGTTTACTCCAAGAGGAAGAAGAATTTTCACTCATCAAAAAAATAAGCACCTTGGATGAAATAGTTATGAAAGCAAAAGAAGAGTTGGCTCCTCACTATATTGCCAAATATTGTTTCGATTTAGCGCAATTAGTAAATAGCTATTATGCACATACCAAGATAGTGGTCGATGATGAAAAAATAAAAACAGTGAGAACAGCTTTGTTACACAAGGTTCTAGAGACCTTACAAAAAGCCATGAAACTTATAGGTATGGTCTTTGTCACAAGGATGTAAAAAAAGATAGGTTATAAAAAAACCCCGCTGACATGGCGGGGTTTTTCTTTATAATATTTTTACAAAAAATTATTTTTCTGTAGTAGATCTCATAAGCATCAATAAGATATATGCTTTAATTTCTATGAGTTTAGGATTAGTATCTTTGATGACCTTATCAGCAAAAAGTTTTGCCATACTCTTAGCATAATATGGTGTAGAGTTGTTATAGGTATCACCATAAAGCGCTCTAGCAAGAAGAGTAACAAACTCTGCTCTTGTCAAAGAATCATTAGGTCTAAAAGCAGTTATACCTTGACCCATAAGTCCAAGCTGACAAGCTTCCGTGATATATCATTGTAATTCAGGAGTCTGTTTAGCGACATCAGTAAATGAACATTTTTTGGTAGTATCAGGGACTTTCTTCAAAATATTTTTGACATATTCAACCATCATTTTAGCGATATGAGCTCTAAGCGAAGGAAGATCTAAACCTGCTTGTGATTTAGAAAGCGTAGTAATATGGAGACCAAATGCTCGTGTATACGCATTATCGATTTCTGAAGAAGAGGTAGAACCGGTAGTACTTCCCGTTCCAGCACCTGCATGAGTAGTTCCTGTGGTTGGAGGAGTAATTGAACCACCAGCAGCACCACCACCTCAGCCATTACTTCCACCTCAACCATTATCTGGTGTTTTTGGAATAAGAATAGCAGTACAAGTAGTATTACAACTACCAGTTTGACCGTTGAGTAATCAGTCATCACAAGATTCACGTAGTCAATCACTATTAGGTGTTTGTTTGGTACCATCACCACATCGAGTGTTGGAGACGAAATAATTTTGTGGTTGGAGATAGGTGATGATAACTCATCCAAGATCTACATTAGCAAATCTATTGTGGGTAAGTGTACTTGTATTTCCTTCTTCATAATAATGATTGATATATGGAGAAATACCTATTACAATCAAATTATCTGTAATCATAGTATTATCAAATGGGAGAACAAGTCCGATAGGAGGAATTCTTTCATCTGAATGAACATTAAGTTCTGATCAAAATGCATTCATATCCCATGGTTCAGGTTTTGAATCGGAATATCCTCTATCAGCAATAGTATCGATAATCATACCATCATTCAAAAACTGATCTAACGTATCTATGATAGTATTAGCATTAGTTGTATCGATAAGTTGGGTAAAGAGGGTGTTGAAATAAACTTCTTGATCGGGAGTAAATGGATTATTATAGATAGGTTGGGTTGGAGTACTATCTGATGATGTATATTGTATAAGGTTAAGATAACTATTTATATTGGAGAATAAAGTTGGTAATCCTGCTACACTTTCCTCAGGATATCCAAAATTGACGATCATTCCCTGATATAGAAGGTCTTGCATTCATTCCAAAGGATCTGGTCATATTTGTGTCATTCTTTTGATAATAGCCAATGGGATGTTCAGGAGAGGATTTCTCATAGTACCTGATGCATCGCTAGCAAAATTATTGATTCCTACAACATTAAATATAGCATTTTGTTGCCCTCATCAAATATTTGCGATAACGACTCCACCACTTGCAGCAGCAGGAGTAGATATAGGAGAAGTTAGTCCTACAGCTTCAGCGAGTTTAACATAGTTTTCTATATCCGTAAACACAAAACTTGGAAGCCCTATAGCTATATCATGATCATTATGATATCCTATATTGGTTACTATACCTTTATCCAAGAGGTTATCTACTACCTCACCATTGTTCATAGGAAGGAGATCAAAATACTGTTGGAAATATGCTCTCTGAGCCAGAGAAAAATCGATTACTCATTCACTGGAAGATGTTGCAGTGATAGCAACACCATCACCAGCAGAAGCAGGAATAGCAGATTGTGCTGTCAATCACATAGCTTCAGCAAATTTGAGATAGGTTTCTACGCTCGCTACAGTACTAGGTAGTCATCCATGATAATCAGTAACCCATGTCAATCCTACGACAGGGCCCTTATCAAGTAATCTATCTACTCTTTCTGCTTTGGTAGAACTGTTATAATCTCCTGTTACTTCGAGCATAGCTTTGGGTAAATTGAGGAAAATGTTTTTTACATTACCCGAAGCATCCATAGCAAAGTTATCATTACCTATACCAAATATTTTAGCATTGGGATTAAGTACAGAAGCAACAGTGACTCCATCACCAGCAGAAGCAGGAAGAGCAGATTGTGCTGTCATTCCAATAGCTTCAGCAAATTTGAGATAGGTTTCTATACTAGCAAAAACGATTGAAGGAAGTCCTATAGTGATGTCTTGATGATCTCTATATCCTACATTGGTAACAAGTCCTTTATCAAAGAATCTATTCCATACTTCGATATTGCTTTTAGTGGTATCAGGAGTAAGATTGTCGATATATTGGTTGATATATATTTGCTGATGAGGAGAAAGAGGAATCATACCTTGATCAACTAATGAAGTAATGGCGACTCCATTCCCAGCAGAAGCAGGAATAGCAGATTGTGCTGTCATTCCAATAGCTTCAGCAAGTTTGAGATAGGTCCCTACACTAGATACACCATTGGGTTGTATAATCTTATTATTAGTGATATATCCAAAACTGGTTACGATACCTTTATCAAGGATACCATAAATGCTACCATGGGATATAAAATAAAGATCTTCAAGTTGTAAATTTGTATTTCATAGATCAAGTATGGTTTTAGAAACATTGAGCAAAGGATTGGTTACATTACCCGAAGCATCCATAGCGAAGTTATCATTGCCGAGAGCAAAGATATTATTATTTACTTGTGTATTATATGAAGCTATATGTATACCACTATCAGTAGAAGCAGCAGCAACTGCAGAAATTAAACCAATAGCATTAGCAAATTTGAGATACGTCTCTACACTTGCAAGGACAAATCATGGCATACCAAAACTTACGTCTTGATTATTTCTATATCATATATTAGTTATGATACCCTTGTCCAGCATGATATCTAATGTTTCTGTAGTTGCCCAATTATTAGAAGTGATATTGTTGATATATTGACCTATATAGATGTTTTGATCAGTAGAGAGAGGAATTATTCCTTGATCAATAATTGAGGTGACAGCAACACCATCACTCGCTGAAGCAACACCAACAGTCAACCCGATACCATTAGCGTATTTGAGATAAGTTTCTACACTCGAAATACCATTAGATTGAATAGTGTTGTTATTGATGATATATCCGAAACCGATCACGATACCCTTGTCAAACATACTATCAATTACTTGTGGTATGAATGTTTTATCGCTAAGTTGTAAGATATTTTTTCATAGATTAAGAAATACGTTGGTAAAATTACCAGAAGTATCCATAGTAAACGCATCAGTTCATAATCCATACGTGTTATTTTTAGTGTAATAGTTAACAGTCAACCCTACAGCTTCGGCGTATCTGAGATATGTCTCTATGCTTGCCAAGACAGCACTAGGAGTACCAAAAGCAACCTCTTGATGGTTTTTGATACCAAGATTGGTCACAAATCATTTATCTAAGAGTCTATCAAAGAGCTCTATAGTACTACTTTTTTCATCAGAAGAAATAGTATTGGTATATTGACTAATATATTTCTGTTGATTATCAGAGAGTCATATAATAGTTCCATCAGGAGTGTTGTTTTCAAAATCGGTCATACCGATAGCTTCAGCAAGTTTGAGATAGGTCTCTACACTCGAGAATGAGTATGGTTGGATAGCAATGGTATTAGTGTAAATATATCCGAAGCTGACGACATTACCTTTATAGAGTATACGATTAAGTATTTCAGATCATCTGTCTTTACTTCTGGCAGCGATATTTACCGATGAAAGGTGAAGGATATTTTTTCATAGATTAAGAAATACGTTGGTAAAATTACCCGAAGTATCCATAGTGAACGCATCAGTTCAAAGTGGGTAGATGGTAGCATAATTAGAAGTCAAACCTACGGATTCGGCGTATTTGAGATAGGTCTCTATGCTTGCCAAGACAGCACTAGGAGTACCAAACGCAACCTCTTGATTATTTTGGATACCGATATTAGTCACGAATCATTGATCCAAGAGTCCATAAAAGAAGTCTAGAGTATGTTCTGTATTGATATTGAGATATTGGCTGATATATGTTTTTTGATTTGCATCAAGAGGAATAATACCCTGATCAGTCAATGAAGCGGAAGCAACACCGACACCATCACCAGCAGAAGCTACATTATTAAAATAGATAGCTTCAGCGAGTTTGAGATAAGTTTCTACACTTGATATACCATTGGGCTGGATACTATTACCAAATTTATATCCGAAACTGACAACACTACCTCTATCGAGAAAATTAAACATTTCTCATGTGGTAGTAAATATTTCTCCATCTCAGAATTGAAGGATATTTTTTCCTGCGTTGAGAAATATATTGGTAAAATTACCATCTATATCCGTAGCAAAGTTTGCTGCACCCAAAGCAAAAAGATAGTTATGATTTATAGCTTCGGCAAATTTGAGATAGGTGTCTACATTAGCGAGGACGACACCAGGTATACCAAAACTAACTTCTTGACCGTCTTTGGATCCGATATTGGTGACAAATCACTGAGTAGTAAAAGCATCTCGGACTTGGATATTGGTTGCTGTATCTATAGGATGTATAGTATTGAGATATTGGCTGATATATGTTTTTTGACTAGGAGAGAATCAAATAATTCACTGATCCGCCAAGGAAGCAACACCGACACCATCACCAGCAGAAGCAGGAGCAGGAAGCATACCTACTTTCTCCGCGAGTTTGAGATAAGTTTCTACACTTGATATATTGTTAGGTTGGATACTATTACCAAATTTATATCCGAAGCTGACGACACTACCTTTATCGAGGATAGTATCAATTTCTTCTGGTGTGAGTAAATTAGATCAGAGTTGGAGAATGTTTTTCCCTGCGTTGAGGAAAATATTTGAAACATTACCCGAAACATCCATAGTGAAATTATCGTTACCGAGAGCAAAGATATTATTACTGATACCATGGTTGATAGCAGTTATATTTACTCCACTGCTTACGGAAGCAGGAGCAGCAGCAGAAGCAGTTAACCCCATAGCTTCAGCAAATTTAAGATACGTCTCTACACTTGCAAGGACAAATCATGGCATACCAAAACTTACGTCTTTATTATCTCTATATCAGATATTGGTTACGATACCTTTGTCGAATATTCTATCTCGTATCTCGATAGGTGTTTGATTATCAGAAGAGATATTGTTGATATATTGACCAATATATGTCTGTTGATCGGTAGAAAGAGGGATTGCACCTTGATCAATCAACGAAGCCACAGCGACGCCATCCCCAGCTGAAGCAGCGGTAATAGTTAATCCCATAGCTTCCGCGAGTTTGAGATAGGTATCTACACAACATACTCCATTGGGCTGAATATGTGCACCTACAATATACCCGAAGCTGACGACACTACCTTTATCTAAGAAACGATTAAACGCATCTGGGGTGAGTACATTATTAGATCAGAGTTGAAGAAGATTTCTTCAGAGATTAAGAAATATATTGGTAAAATTACCAGAATCATCTGTAGTGAATGTATTGCTTCATAATGAATAAGTAGTATTAACTTTTCATATAATAAGTTCAGCAAATTTGAGATAAGTATCTACCCCAGCGATAACGACACCAGGCATACCAAAACTTACCTCTTGATTATCTTTGGTTCCAATATTAGTAACAAAACCCTTATTCAAAAAATATCCCAATTGTTCTAATGTTTCAAAGTTTATTCCTGAAGAATATTGAAGGAGATAGTGTTGTTGATTAGGAGAAAAATTAGCATTACCTCAAGCTATGAGTACTGATGGTCATTCTGCTTCAGCCCATTTAAGAAATGTTTCTATACTAGCGAGGAAAAAAGGGGTACTTGATGTAGTGTTTATATTTCCTAGGTTAGCAACATATCATCGTTTCAAAAAATTATTTATAATTTCTATATCTATAGGGTGACTTGTCCATGACGTAAGATGGGGAAGGATGAAATTATCACTTCCTAGTTTGAGTAATGGATATTTAGTGAAAAACTCTTGATAGTCAGAGAGGTTGGTCACTCCTAGTGAAGATCAACTATAGGGATGCGCAGTTGTATAACTACCATTGTGAGATATAATATTTGTCATATATGCTGCAGCAGTATCTCTTTCATCAAGGAGAGATAAATTATTTATTGCATTATCCAATACCGTTGAATCTCATCACCATGTCTTGATATTTATATTTTCCAAGAATCAGACCAATGTATCTGCACTAGCTAATGAAAAAAACGTAAGCTGATGGTTTTTTACGACCGTCAATGAAAGTACTCATTGATTAAACCAGCTTTGAAGCTTGGTTGCTTGATCAGGATCAGTAATATTTACTTCACCTGTCTTTGGGACTACTCGTTTCAGATATGTTCCATTAGGCATATCTACAGTTACCGGAGTATAGGAAGCGAACGTGCTTGCAAGATTTGCTAATCCGAAAAGTCCAGCAAAAAGGATCACCATCTTCACGATAGCAAAAGATCAGAATGTTCATAAAGCATATCGATGCTTGTGATTACGTACGTGTTTAGCAGTACGAGAAGCATGATTACTAAATTTACAAAAAAGTTTGTTCATAAGACAATATATACTATATAAAAGACATAAAATATTTGAATTAAGATAATTATATTGAGAAATTTTTTCCTGTCAAATTTTAGAGAGGACTTTTTTGTGGATAAAATTCATTCATCATTCAATGAAAATTGAACCATAATTTTCAAGGATGATGGACAAATTTTAGAAGACAAATTTTAGAGGACTTTTCTACTATATATGAACATTTGATAAATAAAACATTTGGACATCAAATATTGTTTACTGAATTTTATTTCGAAATATACAAACTACAAAAAATTATACGGTAGACGTCATTGTGAATACTATCCATACTTGTGAAAATTATTTTTTGAGATAGAGTGCTACTCTATATATCATAAGTAAAATCCATGATTTTTTTTCTTGTACAGAAGGATTGGATATTTGGGTCATGATATTTTGTCTTTTGAGAGCGGCTAGATGTTTACTATAAAAGGGTGTGGTATTAGCGTATCATGTTCCTCGAAGAAGTCTTGAAAGGGTAGTTCAAAATTCAGCTCTATGGACTACGTCATTAGGGATAAATATATCTTTTTGAGTAATACCATTACCATGATATCACATGAGCCCAAGCTGACATGCTGTTTTGATAGCAATTTTTGTAACTTTGTTTTCAGTTCATACGTCAGCAAAAAGACATTGCTTAGCTGTGTTTGGAGTCTTTCACATAACTTTGATAGCGAAGATGCTGAGCATGTTTGCCAAAGTTTTTCTCTGAATCAGTTCATCGAGATGAGAATCTTGGATAGTGGTTTCGGTAAGTATTCATAGATTACATGCTCGTAGATAAGCATCATTTATTTCTGTAGAATACGGAGAATTTACAATGCTACATGTAGGAGAAACTCAATGATTTTGAGGAGTAGTTGCGCCACAACTCTTATCATAATAACTCGATGATAAATCTCCTGATGGACAAATGTCTTTTGAAAGTGAAGTTGATCAACCACCATTTGATGAGGTGGATATTTGTTCAAATGGTATGTACACGGGTATATTTACGGTAAGAAAATTGTTTCCAGAATTGTTATCTAATCGTAGAGAGTAAGGAGAAAAGAAGTGAAAGGAATGACTAATGATTTCTCCCGTAGTAGAAAATCATGATGCATATGTTCAGGTAAATATTATAGTTCAGCCACTTCATGGGAGGAGATTGGAGATGGAAAAGATATAGATTCCATGTCATCAGAATCCACAGGTAGAAACAATTGAAGATGTATCGATACCAAATCGATCGTGAAACATAGTCATCCAATTATCTATAGGTCACTCATTTCGAAGCGTTAATTGATCTATCAAAAATTTACCAGCACCCACAACCGTTCATGTATACCCGAAATCACTTTCCAGCCCTGACAAAAAAGACATATGATAAGCATCCTGATAATAGGTAGTAAAGAGATCGAGGTAGCGTCAAGTATCATTGGTGTATAAATCATTGAAACAAGGATCATTCAATCATGAATATTGTTTCTCTATCATTCATGTAGAGAAAGTAGTATTTGTGGTTGTATTTACCCCATCAATCATATCGTAATAAAGTAATCCTCCAGAAAGTGTTTTCTGTGGTCAATAGTTATGATATCAGAGGGTGATAGTAAATGAATATCATGAGGTGATTGTAGTTGCAGTAAGTCCAAGATCGGCGTCTTCGTATTGGGATTGCCAACCAAAAAAATGAGTATCCAGAAAAGATAAGAGACCGAAGTTTGCAGCATCTCTATTGAGATAATTATAATAGATTCTTCCTGTTACAGAAGTAAGTCATTCAAGACATAAAGGAATGTTTCAGGTAAAATGATTATTTTCAATATTGAGTGTAGTAAGTCCTGTTAGAGGACAGAACATATCCAAAGACCCCATAAGATTGTTATTGTATGCATTGAGTGTAGTGAGATTTGTTAGTCATGAGAGATCAAGACCGGTAAGATGGTTGTTGTATATATTGAGCGTGGTTAGATTAATGAGTCCAGAGAGATCAAGTGTAGTAAGGTTATCATCGTATGCATTGAGCGTAATAAGATTGTTAATCCCAGAGGAATTAAAATCCATTAACCAATTATTCGCGATATTCAGATATGTTAAACTAGGAAGATTAGAGAGATTGATAGTAGTAAAGTTATTGTCATTTAGCCAAAGTATTTCTAGAAAAGTTAACCCAGAGATATTGATACTACTCAGGTGATTTCATCATAAGGCAAGTAACGTCAATCCTGTTAAATTAGTTATATCAACTGATGAAAGGTTGTTACTTTGTAAATATAATTTTTGCATAGCAGTACATCCAGAAAGATTGACACTGTTAAGATTGTTAGCTCATAAATTAACGTATCACAAATGTTCTAATCCAGCAAGATCAATACTAGTAAGTTGGTTGCCTCATAAGTAAAGAGATCATAAATCATGAAGGAATGAAACATCTATATTAGAAATATGATTTCCATCTAGATAGAGCCAATCCATATGTGTTAGTCATGTAACATCAATTCCTGTGAGTTGATTATATCACAGATCAAGTTGCACTAAACTATAGAGTCCGCTCAGATTGATAGAAGTAAGTAAGTCATGATATAATCACAGAGCGGTCAAATGAGTGAGTCCTGAGAGATTGATATAGATAAGTGGGTTTTCGGCTATATTAACACTACCCAAATTATTTGCTACGCTGAGGTCGATAGATGAAATAAGATTGGTATTTACATCAAGTGATCCAAGAGTAATAAGTCAGCTTAAATTTAGGCCAGTCAAATGATTGTTTGATGTTCAGAGAAGGGATAATCACGTCAAAGCACTGACATCGAGAGAAGAAAGTTGATTGTAATGTAATGATAATGAAGTTAACGCAGGCAAATCAGTGAGATGAATATCTGTGATAGTGTTATTATTGAGTGTCAACCAGTAGATATTCGTAAGACCAGACAAAGAAATGGTGCCGACAAGATTATTGTTGGATAAGTCTATAGTTCCGACATGTCATAAACTCAAAGTAATTCCTGTTCGTGTAGCGATGGTAGGAGAAGTTAACCAATTAGTCGTATCGTTCCAATGATCACCATCAGTACTATTGTAGAGATCGACCAATGTCTGACATTCAGCAACAGGCACATCTAGACTACCACTATTATCCATACAAAAGGTTTCTCAAGCAGCGTGCACCATATATTGTGAAAACAATACACTTCCAAACATTCCTGCAAAAAGAAGTATGGTTTTTATACATGCAAATCAACCAAAAAAACCCAAGAAATATTTCCTGTGATGATGTGTAAAATGGGTATGGAGACGATGAGTAAGAAACATAAATACGTAGTTCGAATAAAACTCTTTCTAAGTATACTCAGATTTTTATATTTGTCAAAAAAATGAAGCGGAATTTCATAGTTCAGAAAAATTAAAAGAATCATAGAAAAAATCATCATACTAATATATGGTTTTGTTATTTTATCTTGTACTCAAGAGCCAAAAATATACTACTTGTAGTATAATGAGAAAATAGTAAAAAAATTTTATTTTTTTTCTGTCTATAATGCAGTTCAAAAAATATCGATGAGTATCTAGTATTATTATGATGAGTATGGCTATTGGTGTTGGTTCTTTTACGCTAGCTCAAAACACAGAGATTGCAGTAAACGACCAAGGTATGGAATATATACCAGGAGAGCTTATCATAAAATTTGAATCGGGAGAAATAAATTTACAGAAACCTCATGACGTACAGATTCTTTCCCAGATGGAAAATACCCAAGATTTCGATACAACCCAGATATTAGCAAAAGAAAATATTGCATTGGTAGCGATAGATGAAGCCAAAAACATGGATGCCGAAATCGCACGTATATCTCAAGATCAGAATGTAGAATATGTTCAGCCAAATTATATTTATCATATCCAGATGGCAGATCCAAATGACCAATATTTTGGATTACAACGAGGACTCAAAAATATTGGACAGACAATATTGTCAGGTGTGGGACTTAGTGGTGCTGATATTCAACGAAATGAAGCCATGGATATACGATCAGGGGATGGAAATCCTTTGACTACGGGGACTATTGTGGCAGTACTTGATGTGGGGGTAGAATATACTCATCCAGATTTAGTACATCAGATGTGGAATGGTATAAATTGTTTGAACACTAACGGAGCTGCTCGATGATGATGTTTGTGATGATGATATAATGCATATCTTGGTACCAAAACAGCAGCTGTAGGAAATCATGGAACTCATGTGGCAGGTATTATTTGAGCTGAAATGAATAATCTTTCTGGTGTCGTAGGAGTCAATCCTCATGCAAAAATCATGAATATAAATCTAGGAAATGGAGAAGCTATATCTACTGCAGCAGCGATTTCAGCATTGAGTTTTGCAAAATATAATGGGGCAAAAATAGCTAATCTGAGTCGATGATGAACACAATATGGATGTTCTTCATATGATACCGCATTATATACCGCGATCAAAGGTTTTCCATGATTAGTAGTTATCGCAGCAGGTAATGAATCAACAGAACATACCGGAACATATTTTTTCTACCCAGCAGATTTTTCTGCAAATACATCATGTCGATCATGACTTGATAATATTATCAGTGTGGCTGCAAGTGATAGTAATGATCATATAGCATCATTTTCTGATTATGGACAAAAGGTGAATATTGCAGCACCATGAGATAGTATTGCTAGTACATATATTAATAATGGATATCAATATATGGATGGAACATCTATGGCTTCTCCTATGGTTGCAGGTGCGGTTTCACTTGCTCGAAGCATGAGACCCGATCTCGGTTATTTAGATATCAAAAACGCAATCATTAATAACGCAGAATATGTGAGCACATTAAGTGGGTATGTTTCAGGAGGAAAAAGACTTAATATTTATACTACCTTGATGGCTTTAAATAAACCAACTGCTACAATAGTATATTCTACAACATGATGGACAACATGAATGGTGATAGCTACTGTTACTTGATTTAATGAAACTATAACATGATTAAATACAGGAAATTATATCTTTACGTGAAATGGAAATTTTGTATTTACTTTCAATGATCTCGCAGGTAATACATGATCCGTTACTGCTACGGTAACATGGATTGATGGAATCACTCCTATAATAACCATTGCTTCACATATACACAATCAGCAAATAACTGGTACATCAATTACCTTAACATGATCTATAATTGACAGCTGATCTCTAAGTGGACTCTATATCGATGGCTTTTATTTTAGTGGTTTAGTAGGAAATGCTCCTGCTTCCTGATCATGAGGATGATCGGCATCTCGATGCTCTGGCAATAATTATGGATATAGTATCTGGAGCTCCTATCTTATAGGATGAAATCGATCAAGAACATTATCATTACCGTGAGGAGTAAATACTATTATACTTACCTGATATGATAAAGCTGGCAATATAATAACCACAGGAATAAATATTATCAGAATAAATTACGTATCAGGAGTAACAAATACGGTCTTATCATGAACTTCAGCAAAATTTAGTTTTACAACAGATATTGCTTCTACATGATTTATTGTATATTGAACCTCATCATTGAATACTGCTGTGGGATGAGGTTTGACAACAGGCCACAACATAATTATCAATTGATTGTCAGACAACACAGTATATTATTATAGGGTATATGGCATAAATGATGGATATACGGGGACATATTCTGCTACATGAACATTTACAACACCAAAAATTATTAACACTTCTAATATAGTGTGAACCGTGATCGTATCTTGAGAAGTACAATTATGATGAGCAACAAATACGGGAATTATATTTCATAGCACATGAATAGTAATCATAAATAGTACGTGAAATACAAATAACTCTCTCCAGATAAATACAAGTTGATTTATTATACAGACATCTTGATGACTATGGGATGGTATTGTAATGCCACCAACTCAAGGAGCTAATCCTGCTCTTGGTATCTGATGACTGCCATCAGCTTCTACAAATAATTGATCTACTACTATTACAAGAGCTATTCTGTTGACTATGCAAGCATGATCTATCAAAGATTCATTAATAGCAAGTGGATGATATTTTACTTTGCATTTCGTTATATCTTCATGAACCAGTGGAGATGTGGTACAAATGTATAGGTCAGAAAATTGAACTACATGGACAGGTATTACGAGTTGTATATTAGACTCAAATAAGATATGTAGTTTCACTACTGATCATTTATCGTTTTTTTCCAGCATCAAAGAAACAACAAATACCAATTGATGATGAGGATGATGAGGTGGTGGATGATGAGGTGGTGGATGATGAGCTTCAACTCTGACATGTACACCTACTAATCTCATCTGTACGAATAGTATCTATATACTCAAAGCATGAGCAAACTGTCAATGATGAAATCTAGGCGCTTCTTGTAGTGTGCTTTCATGATCTACAGGAGCTAATATACATACAACATTCCAAACAAGTAATATCGGTTCTTCCTTTTCTACCGAATTAAATACTGCATATACATATGCATATAGTATAGGTATCACAACGATTCCGAGTATTCAACAAGCAAATATGACCGGTACATTGATCAGAAAACATTTTGCCAAAATGATCAGTATTTTCGCCATCAAACAGATAAAAAGTATACCCAATACCTGACTGATATGTAATTTCACCGATATGGATGATGAAAATACAGAGATGAAATTCTACGTAAAAACAGCTTGTCAGCTTGGATTGATGTGATTAGATGCTAAGGGCGTTCCCGTACAGACATTTAATCCCAATGAAGAGGTGACAAGAGCACAATTTGGTACCGTTCTTTCTAGAACTTTACGAGGCAATCAATATAACGGAGGCGAACCATTTTATATGCTTCATCTCAATGCACTCCAGAAAGCACTCATTATGAAAAAAATCGATACACCAGCAAATAAAGAATTGAGATGATATGTGATGTTGATGTTGATGAGAAGTATACAATAATATATCAGCAAAAAATCAGAATCAAATAATTTATTTTATAAATATAGTGTCATGCAGTTACGTGATGAACGAGAACAACGTGGTCTAATAAACCAATTTAGTGATGAGAAACTTTTTGATCTCTACAATAAAGGATGAGAAAAATTTTATATCTGATTTGACCCTTCTGCGGATAGTTTGCAAATAGGGAATATGTTCGCAGTGATGGCGGCTATCCATTTGATGAAATATGGAAATAAATGTTATTTTCTTGTGTGAGGAGCAACAGGTATGATCTGAGATCCAAGTGGAAGAAGTGATGAGAGAAATTTTTTGACTGAAGAAAAACTCAGACACAACGAACAATGCATCTACAATCAGCTTAAAACATTTTTGGAAAACATCAAAAAAAATTATGATATAGATTTTGATTATGAAATGGTGGATAATTATGATTTTTTCAAGTGAATGGAATATTTAGCATTTCTCCGTGAAGTAGGAAAATATATTACCGTAAATTATATGATAGCAAAAGAATCTATCAAAAAAAGAATAGAGGATCCAGAGCAATCTATTACCTATGCTGAGATGAGTTATATGTTGATTCAATGATTTGATTTTTTTACATTATTTTCAAAGCACGGTGTAAAGCTACAACTTGGGTGATCTGATCAACGATGAAATGTAACTACAGGAATGGAACTTATCAGAAAAAAAATAGATCAAGACGCATACTGTATGACGATACCTATCATTACTGATGCTAGCTGAGCAAAATATGGTAAGTCAGCTGGTAATGCAGTTCGAGTAGATAAAGCAAAAAATAGTCCATATTTTGTGTATCAGTTTTTTATGAATGCCGAAGATAGTCTAATAGGAAAATTATTGAAGGTGTTTTCTCTCAAATCTCTTGAAGAAATAAATACTATAGTAGAGAAACACACTCAAAATCCTTGATTGAGATATGGACAAAAAGAACTTGCCAGTCGGGTTGTAGAAGTATTGTTTGGAAAAGGGGCTGTGGAACAAGCAGAAAAGATCTCAAAAGTGCTTTTTTGATGAGAAGATATTATGGAAACCATAAAATGATTTACCAAAGATGATATATCTGCGTTATATATGGAAACATGATGAATCGACATAAAATGAACAGATATGAAAGTTTTGGATATGTTTACTGAGGTAGGGTTGACAAGTTCAAATGGTGATGCAAAAAAAATGATCCAATCAGGATCTTTATATATAAATGAAATAAAGGTTGAGGATGTCCAATCTGTAGTTTCTTCCAAAGAATTCATAAATGGAGTACTTTTGCTCAGAAAAGGTAAAAAACAATACAAAATAGTAAGGACGCTGAAGGCTTAGATGTATAGACATATATCTATATATCAATTTACTACCCCATATTTTTTTAATTTGTCTATTGTTGTCTACTTGTTTATTCAGTTCTTAATTGGAAAATTGGGGCATTTTTTCTCTTGCATTAAAACCCAAAAAAGCTAGAAAATGGGGGTAATTTATTTTTTTGTTAATTGAAAAAAATAAGTATTTTACTTACCTTTATAGAAGCAGATGAAAATTAGTAAACAAATGGTTTTTGCAGCACTATTTATTGTGTCATTATTATTCGTACTTTTTGTAGGAAGAAATTTTGATCCAGCGACAGGCACAAGAAATTTTATCTTCACATCAAATGGATTTTCACATTTCAGAAAATGACTTGACGTGTCATGAGGGACAAAACTTGTCTACAAAATTTCTTACGATAAATATGAAAAAGTATACACCAACAGCACCGAGCTCGCTGCCATCAAAAAAACTATTGAAACGATCATTATGAAAAATATCGACAATAGAATTTCCAAACTTGGAGTAAGTGATTATAAGGCATACGTTCAGACACTCGATAATCAAAACTATATCGTTGTAGAGATATGAGGTATTGCTGATCTTGACCAAGCAAAAGAATTGATTGGAAAGACACTAGAACTTGAATTCAAACTTCAAAACCCAGATAAACCTACCAAAGCAACGTTTGCAGCAAGAAAAGCTTTGGCTAACGAAGTGTTTGCTGAAATAACAAAAGATCCCACAAATATTCAGAAAATGCTTGAAGGAAGAATGTCAGAAAATATCTATCATAATATATTCACAGGAAACACTATAGATCAGCTACCTGACATGTACAAGAAAAATCCAAAACTTCTTGATACCGCAGAGATAGGAAAACTGTATGGACCTGTAGAAGGTAATTATACTACAGTTTACCAACAAACTGCTAATGCACTTACTCAAGGTACAGGAGTTGCTTTGGATGGATACACTATGTTCCGTCTACTTAATAAACAACAAGGTAAAGATGCATCAGGAAATGTAGCTACGCTCTATGCATTTGAAGATGTTTTTGTACAAGATAGAGAAACGTGGGTACCAGCAACTGATGGACAAACAATTCTTAATGGTGCGTACTTCAAGTTTGCTAATTCCAGTGCATCAGAGATGGGTGAACCCGTTGTTGTTATCAATCTTGATGAAAAAGGAAAAGAAATATTCTGTAATGTAACTCAAGCAAATATAGGAAAACCTATGGCAATTTTCGTCGGAGGAAATTTACTTACTGCTCCAAATATCCAAAGTAAAATTTGTGGAGGAACAGCAGAAATCAATGGTTCATTTACTACAGAGACAGCAAAACAACTTTCTGATTCATTAAATGAAGGAACATTGCCTGCACCATTAATCTTGATGCAAGAAGAAAAAATAAGTCCATCACTTGGTGATAACGCACTCACCGGAGCATTACGAGCAGGATTAATAGGATTTGCTGCTATAATGCTATTATTATATTTCATGTATGGATTTAAGAAAATGATCCTTACAGGTATCGTGTTGCTTTCATTTTTGACCGTTCTAGCAGCATTTATGAAACTTACCGATTACGCACTTTCACTCAGTGGAATAGCTGTTATCATTCTTTCTATCTGAATGTGAGTAGATGCAAATATTTTGATGTACGAAAGATTACGTGAAGAACTTAAAGAAGGAAAAAGTATGAGTGGCTCAATTGATAATGCAAAAGATAGAAGTTGGTCAGCAATTAGAGATGGTCAAATAAGTGCATGATTGATAGGATTTGTCCTCTTCTCTATGGGAACAAATGTATTCAAATGATTCGGATCTATGTTGATTGTAACTATATTACTTACCTTACTTTTCAATGTACCATTAACAAAAATACTTCTTCATATATTCTACAACACAAAAAAACCAACTAACAGCTAATAACTGATAACTAATAACTAATAACGAATGAATTGTTTACTTATAGACTATGCCAATGTACAATAGTCCATACATATAAAATCCTACACTGTTCACTATTAGTTGTTACCTGTTCACTAGTCTTTTAATTTTTTAGTTTAGTCTATGAAACAAAAAATCTTTTTGATTATCGGTATTTTACTCTTAAGTTTTTTCTGAGTATCTATTTACAACGAGTTTATGGCAAACCACACGTATTATCAAACGATGATTGCAAGTTGGGCAAACCGAAAATTGGTAATCTGGAGTATTGTCGCTGTATGTATTCCTATAATATATATTATCAGATCAAAAATATTTTCTGTGAAAAAGTTTTTCGTCTATATCATACCGATTACCTTGGTTGTGCATACGATAGCCTTCACATTGACCAAAGATAGCATTATAGGATGATCTGCAGGACTTATTATTTTGATTATCAATACCCTACTGCTGTATTTCTTGGGTATGTATTTTATCCTCGGATTGACGGCTTTTGGAACATGGATATCAAAGACCTATATAAAATTTAAAGAAACAAGACGACAAGAAATGTTGATTAATTTCTGACTCTGACTCTGAATTTTCTTGCTCATCATCTATATATTCTCTATGGTACATCTTATTCGAGGAGCAATCATGTGGATTCTTTTCTTGGGACTCGGATATATGGTATGGAGAATGAAAGAGGACATGCTTCCGTATCAAACTATTATTTCTGATGTAGCTGACGAATTTAAATGAGACAAACTTAGAGCTAATTGGCGAAAACGAATAGGAGTTGTTTTATTGGCAATCTCGATCATCTACTATCTCTATGGATTTCAATTATCATTCATCCCGTATTCAACAGCGTGGGATGCTAATCATGCATATATGTATTTCCCAAAAATAATTGCACAAAACCATGGAATTCTTCGATGAAATATGTGAGTTGCAGATATGGTTCCAGGATTGTGGCATATGTTTATTACCTTTTTCTTTGCACTCATACAACCTATAAAGACACGATTTTGGTTGGCTCCGGATACTATCGCGGTTGCGATGAACTTCTTGAGTGGAATATTTGTACTGATTTTTGGAACAGGACTTATCAAAGAAGCAATTACCTATTTTGCTCCAAAAAAAACTGAAGAAGAAAATATTACTACAACTATAGGATTATATAGTGGATGGATGATGTTGCTTTTTTGGCTTACAAGCTGAATGGGTGCATTCTTAGTCTTCGTAGATAATAAAACTGATCTTGGGGTAATGGCACTGACTGTCTTGGCGATGCTTTCTGGATTCATTTTCCTTAAACATATCATTGATACGCGTGAACATGGACTCAAATTACATCGAGATTCTCTCAAATATATTATCATTTCGTGAGTGATGTTTGCACGAGCACTAATGTCAAAACAAACTGCATTTATCGATATAGCATTATTTGGATTATTACTTGTCGGATTATGGATAGATAGTATCATAGCTATTGGACTAGGTATTATGACGGTAGGAGCAACAGGTGTACTTAAGATAGCAAATGCGCCAGATATGATGACGCCTACAGCAGGAAAATATGTTATGCTGATCGGGGTAGTAGTAATTATACTTGGGATAGTAAAATTGTATATGAACAAAAATAAAATCCAAAATTTTTGGGCAGAGAAAAAAAGATTATTTAGTTATATTCTTATCTGGTTGGCTACCTTAGTAGCAACTGTACTGGTCTTCAAATGACCTAATATGCTTATCTATCAGATCAATAATGGTACATTTACTCCCGTCAATTTTGTCAAGAGCGTACTATTAGTAGAGAAGACTACAACAAAACCACTGTTAGCGGTGACCGATACAACAGCATTAACTACCCAGACAGCAATAGATAAAAACGTTGTAAATACAGCTATTCTTACACCAGCACAATGTAAACAGACAATATTTACCAAAGAAGAATTGAGTGGTGGTACAAAAAAAGCAATCGCTGGTAATGAAGATGTAGGAAGATATGTTGGATATGGTTGGAAAGAAATTACCAAAGGTGGAGGACTTAATCTCGGGTATGGATTACTCAGATTGTTCTATCCAGCAAATGATGCATGTTATAGTACCAATAGTGCAGCAAAATTACTGTGTACCAACGCACAAGCGATAGAGACATTCAATGTACCTATTATTCAGAAAATGTTTACGCAAGTACAACAAGGTGGTGTAGCATATAATCTTTTGAGTTGAGCACTTACTGCATATGCGACAAAGGGAAATGGAACTGGAGTAATTAATCCAGCAGAATATAGAGATCAGATTATGGCACTGAGAGCATTCTATCAGAACCATGCGATTCAGACACAAGCAGGAAAAATAAATATTCCTTATAGATATCTCACTCCATTCAATGTAGTATTCAATCGATCATTACAAAACCTCAGTAGTTATTATACAGATATCGGATTTGTATGGATGTTGGTATTTATGTTTTTGGTACTTGGATTGATATACGCATTGTTCAATGCAAAACGTTTTGCTCAAGATACCAATCTCGTTGTACTTACAAGTATTACTATCATAGGACGAGCTATCTGGTGGATTATTGGATGAGGTATCGTGTGGTACGGAATGTGACTTATTGTATGGACGATTATAGCAGTATCAATGATTATCAAAGATATGTTTGAACATTCACAGGAAGAAAAAGAAAAGACAATGATATATATTCTTATATTTATTTTCGTCATTCGAGGGTTAATTCAATTTATTCTTAATTTCATTAGAATATCTTCACAAGGTGGAGGAGGTCCTTTCATGCGGTATAAAATGAATAATGGAAAGACCGTAGAAATATCAACAACCCTCCAACAACAAGAAGTAGTTAAAGCGGGGTATGGATGGAAAGATGTCTTTGATCTCCAATTCCCTCATTACAATAAATTCATTGATTACGTTAAAAATAGACCAGATACCGACTGAGTATTGATTGCTGGAACGTATATACAATACTTCTTGGACAATCAGAGAAATATAAAAAGCGATGGAATGCTCAATCGATTCCGAGAGCAGAATAGTGACGGTAATATGTGTAAATCATATCAGAGAATCAAAACCAGTAACGTAAAATATCTAGTTATCGATCCAAATATCTGAACGGTTGTGATGGGTGAAGGAAATGAATCACTCTTCAACAGATTCTTCGCAAAGAAAGATCCCGTTACCGGAAAGATACAAGAAGATGGAGCAATTAGTAATTTAGTAAAACTTCGAAAAGCAGGATATATCAATTTATTCTCTACAAATAATCTTTGAGCAAAATATGCATTTACATTGGATGATGCTACACTTATCGCAAAATTTGGGGCTATGTCAGCTGATGAACTTGTCTTTTTAAGAGCTAAACTCGCCATTGCAAGATTCTTCCCAGATGCACAAGAATTAGTTACCTTTATAGGAGAAACATTCGCCAATAGAATTAGCAACTGAGAAGTTATAGGTGATATTGCTGATGTCTATGGAAAGATTGTTGATCAAAACAAAATATTCACAGCAGCACAAGCAGTACTTGCGCAACAGTGAGCTGCTGACCAACTTACCAAAACTATCGAAACATTATCACAAGATGAAAGATTGATTCTTATGCAATATCTTGGACTCATTAATCTTGCAAAATCACAAAGTCCACAATATCAAGAATTTGTAAACAGCATCATGGGACAAAGTCTCGGTGGAGGAAGTCAGTTGATAGTATTCGAATTAAATTAGTTTTGAATGTTAAAAAGTTTTGAAAGTTACAAGTTGTTATTCAGCTGTTAACTTTCCAAACCTTCAACATTTTAACCTTCCAAACCTTCAACATTTTAACCTTCCAAACCTTCAACATTTTAACCTTCCAAACCTTCAACATTTTAACCTTCCAAACCTTCAACATTTTAACAATTAATATAGAAATATAATGAAATTAGACGTATCTGATATCAAAAAAAATACCATCGTAGAAATCGATGGTCAGTTATATAAAGTAGTTGATTTTGCATTTATGCAGATGCAACAAAGACAAGGAAGTTATTCCTTCAAAATGAAAAATCTTATCACTGGTGGTGTACAATCATTCACCTACAAATCAGGAACAGTCCTTGAAAAGGGTGATGTGATTACCAAAAATGCAGTATTTTTGTATAGAGCGGGAGATAGTTATACCTTTATGGAAAACGATACCGGTGATATGCATGATTTAGACAAATCTATGGTTGACGATATTTCCGGATATCTCAAAGAGAATATGGATTGTTTCGTAATGGTCTACAAAGGAAATGTTATCAGTGTAATCTTACCACCAACCGTTTCGTACAAGATAGCTTCAACTGTTCCTGGAGTAAAAGGCGACAGAGCACAAGCAGGAAAGAAACCAGCTACGTTAGAAACAGGGATGGAAATAATGATTCCTTTACACAAAAATGAAGGTGATATTATAACCTTAAATACCCTTACGGGAGAAACTAATTAGTAGTAAGCATATATGTAAAAAGAGCCATCATCGGCTCTTTTTTTATAATAAAAATTTTAAACACTCCGCTGAGATTACTCTTTTTTATCGCCTCGCCGGCTGGGCCTTACTTTTTGCCATTGCTGCAAAAAGTAAGCAAAAAGATCTAGGAAAAATGATCCGCCATTTGACTGAAAGGAATCCAGTTTTGGGCATTTTTCCCCACTAGACAATCAGAGAAATATTTCCAGCATAAGAAATTCGATACGATTGGATTTGCTATAAGTAAAAGGAGTTAATATAATCTGGGAAAATATATTTTTTAATGATTATTTATTGACGGGAAAGACTTCGATATTCCATTTCCCTTCAGGGAGTGTATTGCTCATAATCCATGGATTCAACTTCCTTACTTCGTAATAACTCATACTATTGTTTCTTGCTCGATCTGCTATGTCCGGTATATTTTTTACGCTCATACTTTTGGTCACGAAAGGGGTATACATATCACCCAAGCTAGCACGTTCAAAAAAACTGTATTTGTGTTCTCGTAGATATTTCATCGACAATAATCTAAACACATATCTTGAGGTTTCGTTGTTCAACCAGAGGTCGTAAAAGTTATTACTGTATTGTGATTCCAGTGATCTTTGTAAGCCATTTTCGCCTCTGTTGTAGGCGGCGGCTACGAGCGTTCGCTTATTAAACTGTTTGCTAAGTTCTTTGAGATGACTAATAGCCGCCGCCGTAGACTTTGCAACATCAAACCTTTCGTCGACACCCGTAGTGACGATCAATCCATATTTCTGCGCAGTGCCTGGCATCAATTGCCACAATCCTGCAGCGCCAGCAGAGCTACTTACATTTTCCCTCAACGCACTTTCGATGACCGGGATATATTTTAAGTCATCAGGAAGACCTGTATTTTTAAGTTGTTTTTCTATCGTCGGAATAATCAGATTCCATCTTTTATAAATCATTATGAACTGTGCCGCATTGATTTCCAATAATGCAAGTTCTCTATCAAACCTTTCAATATTCAACTGATATTTTCCTTCGATTGGCATGACTTCTCCAGCAAAATTCAATTCATTGTTCAGTGCGATATTCACGTCTCTTTTATTCCCACTGACCTGGAAAATAATGATAAGAATAAAAATTGCGACGATAAGTATCCTTCCAAATATTTTTTTGTCAGCATAATATTTTTGTAGCTGTTCTCGCATAGATATATGTTACAAAATAAATTACTTCAGTAAGTATATACAATATCCAAAGCTTTTTCAAAGGCAAAAATATATTTCATTTTTACCATTAAATAACTATACTCTTGATAGATATTAAAATTATCATACAAGATATAAAAACATAAAGCAATAAAAATAGTATGTTATTGTTTTATCATTTATTACACCAATCATGGAAGTCGTTTGAATAACAGGAACCCTCGGAGCAGGGAAAGGAACTATTGTAGAATATTTAGTTCAGAAAAAAGATTTTCAACATCTTTCGGTGAGAGCTTTTCTCATTCAAGAAATAGAAAAAAGAGGGATGCCGGTAAACAGAGATAGTATGGTTATCGTAGCCAATGATCTTCGCGCCCAATATGGTCCTTCGTATATTGTAGAACAACTCTATGAGCAAGCAGTAGCGAGTACCAAAAATAGCATTATAGAAAGTTTGAGAGCTGTCGGTGAAGTGGAAATGCTCAAAGGAAAAGAAAATTTTACCTTCTTCGCTATCGATGCAGATCCCAAGATTAGATACGAAAGAGCTGTGCTCAGAGGAAGTGAAACGGACAAAATTTCTTACGAAAAGTTCATAGAAGACGAACAGAAAGAAATGAATAATACTGATCCAACCAAACAAAATATCGCCAAATGTATGGAGATGGCTGATCACATATTCACCAACAATTGAACGTTAGAAGAATTACATAAACAGATCGAAGACGTGATAAATGAATTCAGAATTTAGAATTCAGAGTGCAGAAAAATTTAAAATATTTTAAACATGTAATTCTGAATTATACATTTTACATTCTACATTCAAAAAAATGAGAATACCTATCTGAATTTCCAATAGACATGTGCATCTTTCTCCGAGCGATGTCGAGAAACTTTTTGGTAAATGATACCAACTCAAAACATTCAAAGATATCTCTCAACCAGGGCAATACGCTTGTGAAGAGACCGTTACCCTCGAATGACCAAAAGGAAAAATAGAACACGTGAGAGTGGTAGGACCGACAAGAAAAACTACGCAAGTAGAGATTATGGTGGGTGATAATTTCGCTTTATGAACCAATGCACCGATCAAAGTTTCTGGTGATGTAGACAATTTAGAATACATAAAAATAATCTGACCGGTCGGAGATATTTATGGCCCATTTGCTATGGTATCCCAAAGACATTTACATTGTACCGTCCAGGAGGCACAAGAAATGGGAATAAAAAATGGTGATATCATCCAACTCCATGTCGGAGGAATCAGAGCAGTTATGTTTGAAAATGTAGCAGTTAGAGCAAAAGATGATTACGCGCTCGACTTTCATATCGATATCGAAGAAGCAAATGCTGCTGGTATCAAACCAGGTGATCGAGCTGAATTGACTAAATAATTATTTTAAAATTTCTACTACATATATGAGATTTTTTTCACTGATCCCCACCAAAAAAAAATATACACTCGTAATCTCATGAGGAGGGACGAGATGATTTTACGCATTGGGAATTCTCAAGTGACTTGAGGAACTCTGATACAAAGATAAGATCGAAGCAATTTACGGGGTGAGTGCTTGAGCAATTGTGGCATCATATCGAGCAGCTGGATATTCAGCACAAGAGATTTATGATACATTTTTTAGTGATCGTCCTTTCTGAATATCTTCTATTAATATTTTTAGTAAAGAAAGTTTACTCAGACCAAATTATTTTGAAAAAAAATTCACCAAAGATTTACCAAAAAATATCACCGATCTCAAGATAAAAGTATATATATGAACTACAGATATCAAGACATGAACATTTCTATTGCGGGATAAAGGTGATTTGACACCAATATTGCTTGGTAGTATGTCTATCCCAGGGATATTTCCTATAATAAAGTATAAAGATCATTTGCTTATGGATGGAGGAGCAACCAACAATTTCCCTGTTGATCTAGCAAAACAAAAATATCCAAAGAACGAAATCATAGGTATTGCGCTCAATAAATTCCAGGAAAATCAAACAGTAAAAACTATCTTCGATAATTTATCCGTCTCATTTGAAATTCTCCTTAGACATCATACTATAGAAAATATGTCAGCGGTGAAGCATCTTTTCTACAAGGATTTAAAACTCAAAGTCCTCGATATTAGTAAAAAAAATATGCACAAAGCATATCTCGATGGATACAAAGACTGCATAGAACACTTTAAAAAATAACGAAAGTCATTGCGAGGAACGAAGCAATCTTAATAGAAGATCGCCACACTACGTTCGCGATGACAATGAATAATTATTTACGTATCTCGCAGTGCTGGACATAACGTTCAGCGATTTTTTTAAATTCTTCGAGTTCGTCATCGCTAAATGGAGTTCCCCCAAAATCTGGGTCGAGAGTATTTCCGCCGATATAATTCTGAAGATAATAATGTTTAGCTCCTCTGATGTAGACGGCCATATTTTCAATATCGTCAGCGGTGTGAAGCCCTTTTGCGACGGTAGTTCTATACTCAAAATCTATTTTACTCTCCAATAATATCTGTAAGAGTTTTTGATAGCTATAATAAAATTCAGGTGGCTGTTCGAGTCCGACAGCGTCAGCGTACCTATGCATAGAATGTTTCAAATCTATTGCGACATAATCCAAAATTTTATCCTGGATCATTCTTTTGACAACTTGATAATCTCTCCCGTTGGTATCCAACTTGACTAAGAATCACATCTCTTTGATCTTCTTGGCAAAGTCATACAAGTCTGGTCGTAGGGTAGGTTCTCCACCACAGATACTCACGCCATCAAGGAGTCATTTTCTGGTTTTCAGAAAATTGAAAAATGCTTCTTCTGGGATAAGATCATTTTGAAACAAAAGCATTTTCTCAGGCAACACACATTCAGGGTTATGACAAAAGTGACAACGAAAATTGCATCATTGCGTAAAAACTACACAAGCTATTTTGCCTGGGTAATCGACCATGGTTGACTGTTGTATTCACGCAATTTTCACAGTTACTTCATTACAAATAAAATGGTTATTTATCGAATTTCAAGAAGTATTCTTTTGGTGGTGCTTTAGTTTCTATGATTTTTTTCCAAGCATCGTCAGTATCAGAAAATCTTTTTACGGTTTCGCCATCCATAAACAAAGGATCTACCACCCTGCTTTTACAAAAAACATTATAATCAAAATTGTTAGGATCATTGGTATAAGGGATTTTATTATTCATACGTTGCCAATAGATATTCAATTGTTCATCGCTTTCGATATGTGCAGTGATTTTTTCCAATACTTGCTTGTCTGTAGTATAAAAATCATCATCATGTACATATCATTTTTCCCAAGCATATTTGAGACAATATCCAACCGTCTGATGCATAAGTGCAGATTCAATACCAGCATAATATTTTTCATTAGTATGGAAAAACAACTCCGTATATGCTTTGGCTGATGCTATATCAGTAAATATTCGTTGTCCATCTTGTACTATAAGATGATCCAAAAGAGAAAAAATTTCTCCTGAAGAGAAGTCTCAATTGCAGAACGCATCTCTCAAAACATAATCTATTCTATCCGCACAAATATCGGGCAATGTCGTTTCTTTGAGGGGAAAATGGGTGTCGTCGATGATGTAATCAATATCTAGGTTGTAGTGTTTCAAAATATCTGCAATGTTTGTTTTTTTAATAAATGATTCAAAAATATTGTCTTGATGATCTTGTTTCTTTTGATTCTCTTGAGTAAAAACGTAATCTAAACAGTGAGAAAATGTCCCATGAGAAACATCATGGATTAGTCATGATATTTGTTCTTCTAAGGACGCTCAATACTTTTTCAAAAGAAGATATACCCCAACAGAATGATCAAAACGTGAATGTTTTTTTGTCTCAGGAAAATATGGTTCATAATATCAACCTTGTTCAACTCCTTTGAGTCTTTGCATAGCAGGACTATTAATAATATCAAGAATCACTGGTTCTTGAATATCAATCGTACCATAAATCAAATCAGTGTAGAGCATGATATATAGAGCAAATAAAGATTACTGAATTTTACTTAAGTCACCATCTAAGATAATAGGCTTGGTTAATAAGACTTCAAGTGCATATCATTGTGATTGGTCTATAGGATTGGTAAGGAATATTTTTTTCCCCAAATAATAAGCTATTCCGATTTCCATCAATACTGATGCACCTATATATCCAGAGATTCATTTCTTATCATAATTTAAAAATACTACTGCTTCACTTGTTGCGATCTCATCAAAGAATTTTTTCATTATGCCAGTCTCTTGGCAAAATTGTAATTCTTGCTCGAAATCCATTTTAGCATCAGGATTTTCCAAGAAGAAATTGATGCCTGGGGAAAGACTTAGGGTGTGTCATTGTTTGGTAAGTGTTTCTTGAATCTCAAACATCTTACTAGCAAAAGACATACTTCACCCTATAAGAATTTTCATAGTAAAATTTCAGTAAATAAAAAGTATATTCTCCTTCGAAAATATTTTTTTTTATTTGAGATTGAAGAATATATAATTACTACCTCAATAATTCATTAGTATATTACTATTAGATAAACGAATTATTCGGGTAGTAATTATAAAGCTCCTATAAGACAGCAACATTGTAACGATGTGTCTCTAAACTTTACTTGTTGACTGTTAATTTTTATAAATAGTTCACGCAAGATAATTCTTGATTACTTTTTCACTAGGAAAGAACAATGGTGTAGGTAAGTTGTTCATATCAAATCGTTTCCATTGAGTGATTTCATCGGGCTCCATGACTTGTGCTTCTCCTAGTACATCTTCACAGAGGAATCCTATCGTTACAAAATGACTGTCGGGTACCATATCATTGGTTATACTGATTATTTTGATAGTATCTTTGTCTATGTGTAAGCCTGTTTCTTCAAGTGTTTCACGATAACAGGTATCTTCGAAACTCTCGTGGAAATGCATTTTTCCCCCAGGCATTGTTCGTGTTCATTCACCATGAAGCTCGGAATCAGCTTTGGCCGGATCCACATGTCTTTGACCGAGAAGAACTTTCCCGTCTCTGAGGATCATCACTCCAAATCCAACTCCTACTTTAGTGTTTTCTGCCATGCTATACTTTTGGGTAACTAAAAGCGATTTATCAATTGTTATCTTTTAGTTTTGTTCACATCCACATGATACAAATTGTGGTGCGAAATTTCTTACGAATGTTGAGTTGTTAGTTTTTCCTTCGTCGAAATACTTTCTGCTGTAAAATTCTGATTTTTTTCCGATGTGGAAGTTGTTTACTGGTCTGAGGTATCCCATTACACGAGAGAATACTTGGCATGGAGTTCTTTGAATCTCCTGTCCTTCTTTGTTGTAGAATGTTTGCATGGCGGCAATTGTTACAAAAATAAAAGGGTTTAGTTGTTTATTTGTCTTTCTTCCATTACTCTGAGTTTTTCTGGATCTGAGGTATGTTTCTTTCTGATATCCATATTAAATTCTTCACCTGTATATCAAATCTCTTTATCACACTTTGGACAGTAGTCATGTTCTCCGATAACATAGCCGTGTTTAGGGCAAATGGAGAAGATTGGTGAAATAGTTATATACGGAAGTTGATAATTTTCAATGACTTTTTTGACTAATTGTTTGCAGGCTTGTGAATTGGATATTCTTTCTCCCATATACAAGTGGAGAACTGTTCCTCCGGTATATTTACATTGTAATTCATTCTGTTGCTCAAGTGCTTCAAACGGATCGTCGGTATATCCTACGGGAAGTTGACTTGAATTGGTATAGAATGGTGCGTCATCAGTACCTGCTTGGATAATATTGGGAAGTTGTTTCTTATCTTCTTTGGCAAATCTATACATTGCTCATTCTGCTGGAGTAGCCTCCAAATTATAGAGATTTCCTGTTTCTTCTTGATATTCTTTAAGTGTCTCTCTCATGAAATCTAATATTTCCGTAGCGAATTTTTTACCTTCTTCTGTGGAAATGTCTTCCTTACCGTTGGTAAAATTGAGAATAGATTCGTTGATACCATTGAGTCCGATAGTAGAGAAGTGGTTTCTGAATGAGTGAAGATATCTCTTGGTAAACGGATATAATCCAGCGATAAGTCGTTTATTTACTTCTTTTCTCTTAAGTTCTAGTGATACTTTAGCGAGGTTCATAAGATACATAAGTTGTTGTTTATATCCTTCTTTATCTCATTTAAAATTATATCATATTCTGGCCATATTCAAGGTAACAACTCCGATAGATCACGTCATCTCTGCTGATCAAAATAATCCTCCTCATCTCTTTTCCAATTGACTAAGATCCAATTGTAATCTACAACACATTGATCTTACTGCTCCTGGTTTATATGCATCTGGATTTTCTACTTTGGTAGCATTACCATCTTTGTCTTTGGTGACTTTAAACTGCGATCCTACAAAGTTTTGGAAATACGGGATTCCATATTTTGCTGTCATTTCGAAGAGTAAATCGATATCCTTATCATTTCGTGGAAAGTCTTCAGTGATATTATAAGTTGGTATAGGAAACGTAAATACTGATCAGGTTGAATCTCATTCTGTATAAATTTCTATAAGGATTCTATTGATCATTTTGATTTCTTCATTGAGTTCACCAAATTTTTTATGATAATATCCATGGTTGATTCCTCAGAGCATAAGTGCTTTTTCTTTCAAATCATCTGGACAGGTTCGATCAAGAGTTATGTTACTAAACGGTGTCTGTGTTCCTCGTCTAGAAGGGACATTCATATTGAAGATAAAGTTTTGAAGTTGTTGTTTGGTATATTTATATGCTTTATTGTAAATGAATGCTTCTTTGTCTTCTGGTGTAGCAAATCCTGCTTTGCTTGCTTCCAAATCTGCTTCTATTTCGCTTTTATATTTATGAACAAATGGTGCAAGATAGGTATCAAATGATGAGAATGCTTGCGCACCAGCTCGTTCATTTTGTAGCGTACCCAAGAAGTTTACCATCTGATTTACTGCTGATTGCAAATGTCTTGGTGGTGCAGATTGAAGCAATCCAGTAATACCATTAAATCCTTCTTCCAATAATTGTCTCAAACTCCATCCCGCACAGTACGGAGAAAACATTCCTAGATCATGAATATGATAATCACCATTTCTATGAGCATTTCCTATTTCTTCAGGATAGACATGAGAAAGCCAGTAGTTGGCAGTTATTTTCTCAGAATTTTTCAAAATCAACCCTCCGATAGAATATCCGATATTTGCGTTTTCATTGATTCTCCAGTCAAGATTATCGAGATATTCGCCCATAGTTTTTTCTACTTCTATGACGACACTCTGATTGGATCTCGATTCAGCTCTCTTTTGTCTGTAGATAATGAACGCTTTGGCTACCGTATCATGTCCTTCTTTTACCAAAATCTGTTCAACCGTATCTTGGATGACTTCTACATTGGGAATATCTTTATCTGTCTTTTTTTCGACTTCTTTGACTACCTTCTTAGCAAGATTGGGAACTTCTTTGAAATCTGTTCCACCGACGGCTTCTATAGCGCGTTTGATAGCAAGTTCTATTCTGCTGACATCAAAATCGATAATTGCTCCATTTCTTTTTCTTACTTTATAGATAGCCATGCTTACAAAATCGTGTTATATGATAAAAAAGGTAGAGTAGGTTTTTTTATGAGTGTTTTTGTATTTACAATTTTGAGAAAGTATATAGAATACACAATATATTGTGGTAGTGAATTGGTTGTGAACACTATATATAGTATCAAGGGTATATTGCAAAGGAAAATTCATTAAAAAAAATTGTAGCAAAAGTGTATGTTGTAAGCACAATTTCTGATGAAAATTTTATATATAAAAAATAGCTAGAAGATAGAATTAGCCTCTATGTAGATTTTTATTTCATGGAAAATATTATTCGTATCTCAATGCTTCGATAGGTTTCAGTTTTGCAGCGTTATTCGCAGGTAAGATACCAAAGACGATACCTATAGTTACCGCAGAAAAAAATGAGAGTAATACTGCATTCAAGGAAATGATAGCAGTCAAAAAATTATTTATCAAAAATACAAGAATAAAACTCAAAATAATTCAGATGATTCATCCCATCAGACTCAAGGTCACGGATTCCACAAGAAATTGGAGAAGGATATCTCTTTTATGTGCGCCTATTGCTTTACGTATTCAGATTTCTTTGATTCTTTCGGTCACGGAAACTAGCATTATATTCATCACTCAGATACCTCCTACGAGTAATGATATAGCAGCAATTCCTGCAAGTAGAGCTGTCAACATTCAGGTAATACTGCTCACCGTAGTAATCATATCACTCTGACTTTGGACCGTGAAATTAGCTGTAGCCGTCGGCTTGAGTCATAAATATGTTTTTAAGCTATTTTCTAAATCAGTTTTTGTCTGATCGATAATCGTTGTATCAATAGCAGAAATAGAAATGCTGGAATAATTGCGAGATCACAATATCCTCGTCTGAGCAGTACTTAGTGGAATAAAAATAGCATCATCAGCAGTTGTATTTGATGCCAATACCCCAACTACCGTCATTACTACATTCCCCATCTTGATTGTTTTTCCAATAGGATCTATAGCAAAAGCTCCGCTTCCAAAAATATCACCAGCCATAACATTACCAAGTACTGCGACTTTAGTTAAAATATCTACATCGTCGTTAGTAATGAATGATCCATTTTGTACTTTTAAATTTCTGACAGTCAGATATTCTGGAGTAACTCCATTGATGGTGGCACTAGTATTGAAGGTACCATATATAACAGTTTGTCTACCGTTTACACTTGGAGCAATAGTATCAATATTAGAAATGTTTTTCTGAATATATTGAACCATACTAGCGTCTAATGTTGCTGTTGTTCCGGCAGCTCCTCCTCATCAACGAAGGCTCTGATTTCTGCCTCAGGGAGAGATGGTAAGTAAATTCGTTCCAAGGGATTGGATCTGATCTACGATATCTTTTTGTGTCCCATTTCCGATAGCTAATAATACGACGACAGATACCACTCCGATAATAATTCCAAGCATGCTTAATCATGTCCTGAGTTTGTTTCTCATGAGATCAGTCCTTGCATTCTGGAAGTGTTCTTGAATCAACATATTGGAATCACATAATAATTAAATTTTATCTACAAATTGCCCATCTCTCAAATAGAGGTTTCTCTTGGCATATGCTGCGATTTCTTTTTCGTGAGTAATCAAGACAATTGTTTTTCATTCTTGATGTAAGTCGGTAATCATTTGCATGATTTCATTTCCTGTCTTGGAATCAAGTGCTCCCGTCGGTTCATCTGCTAATATAATAGAAGGATTTATCACAAGTGCTCTCGCGATGGACACTCTCTGTTGTTCTCCACCAGACAATTCGTTGGGTTTGTTGGCTATCCTATGTCCCAGTCATACTTTTTCTAATGCTTTAGTAGCTCTTTCTATCCTCTCTGCTTTGGGAACTCATTGATATGCGAGCGGAAGCATGACTTGTTCTAATGCCGATTTTCTCGGAATAAGGTTGTAGGTCTGAAAAACAAATCCTATTTTTTGTCCACGAATCGTAGCATGTTGGTCACTGTCCAGGCTTGCTACATTGTCTCATTCAAAAAAATATTCTCCCGTAGTCGTACTATCCAAGAGTCAGATGATATTCATTAAAGTAGATTTTCCACTTCCTGAATGTCCCATGATACTTATAAATTCGCCTTTTTGCACTTCCAAATTTATGCCCTTAAGGACATTGACGGTTTGAATTCAAAGAAAATAATCTTTGACGATATTTTTTAATTGTAACAACACCATTAGAGAATGTATAATAAAATATTATCAACCAGGACGAAATGATCATCCAGCAGCTCATCACATACCTCAACCCACACCTGGCAGTCTAAATGAACTTGATGCACTTGATGACGAGCTAGTACTTTTGGTGGTTATTTTCTTAATAGTAATGCCTTCCGTCAATCAAGAGATAACTTCGGTCATAGTGCCATCAGTGATTCCTGCCTGGATTTCTATTTGTTTGGAATTTTTATCTAAGACAAATTTTGTGCCCACTTGTGATTGGATATATGTTGTTGGTATAACAAGAATATTTTGCTTGTCTTCAACGATAATTTTGACACTGGCTGTCATGCCTGAATACATTATGAAGGCTCATTTATCTATGGTTACTTTGACGGTGTAGGAAACTACTCCATTAGTCGTTGTCGGTGTAGAATCAATATCTCCAAGTACTCAATCAAATGTTACTCCTGGATAAGAATCAAGTATGACCTCCACAGACATACCAGGTTTTACATTAACCACATCTATCTGATCTAAGGAAATACTTACCTCTACGAGATTTGGGTTTTCTAGATAGACATATTTTTCATCACTAGAAGTGACTTTATCTCCTACTTTAAAATCTATCTTTCTTAATGTCCCATCAAACGGTGCGATGATTTGTAAATCTTCTAGATTTTTTTTGGTCTGATCAAGGGCAAGTTGTTTTTGTTCAATATTATTCTGTGATATTTTCAACTGTTGTTCTGTAGTTCCGTTTTTTGTTGTCTCCAATGTTTTTTCTTGGATGACTATGGTGTTTTTGAGGTTTGTTATTTCGTTAGCTTTAGATTCTAAGGTAATAGTATCGTCTTGTGTACTAGATAAATTATTTATCTGATTTCTTGTTGTCAGGATAGCTGCTGCTGCTGATTTAGCTTTATCAATATCACTGGAAACGGTATTTTTATAGATATCTATATCAGAATTGCTGACGGTAATATCATGAGCAATACTATCTAATGTAGTATATGCATTTATTGTAGCTGCATATATAGCATTATACAGGTCTCTTGCAAAATTTAGTCATTCTAGTGCTTGGTTTTGGGTTGTAGTATCAGAAGAGAATCAACTAGCATAATAGTTTTGAAAATTCGTTAATTTGGTGTACGCAGTCAAAATAGATGCGTCTGTTGTTTTTTTTCAATCAGCACTCTGTGCTGCAATAAAGGCTTTCAAATTTGGTTCATATAATTTATATTTATCACTACTCCCAAAAATACCATCTAGTTGATCTATAATCTTTCCACCTTCGATGATGTAATTTTGTATATCTATTTTAGCTTTTTCTAAGGTTGTTTCTTTATCACTAACATTACCACTGGTGATACTTTGGGTTTCTACAAGATTATCATACTCCTGCTGTGCAATATCTAGTTTCAATTTACTTTGTTCTAGATTGTTTTCTGCTTGCAATATCTGCGAAGACCTGTCTCCGTTTACGGTTTCGTCTAATTGTAATTTTGCGTTTTCTAAACTAAGTTCTGCTTGAAGGATATTACTTTGTACAGAACTGGGATCTAGTTCTGCTACGATATAACCTTTTTTAACTTGATCTCATTTTTTGAAATAAACTGCAGTTACATTTCCCTGTTGATTGAAACGGATGGCTTGCTCATCCACTAAATTAATACTTCCGTATGCATCAATGGTATTTTGAATATTTCCCGTAGTTACCGTGTATTCAGATGTACTTGTTGTAGCAGTAGTACTTGTAGATTGCATCCACCAACCAATAAGAAGTCATCAGAGAATGCCGACAAGAAAATAGGTGATAAGAAGATTTTTTTCGGTATATTCCTTAAGTTGATGATAATATCATACCGTATGCTTCTTGATATGGTCAAGTTTCATTAGAGAAAATATATTAGGAATAAAAAACTATTGTTGTGTTGTATCTTGATTAAATAATTCTTGTGCTGAGATGGTACCTGTGGTAGTATTTCTTCTTCCTGTTCACATCATAGCTCATGATCATCTTCTAAAATTTCATGTTCCATTTCGTCCAGTTCATCTTCAAAAATTACCGCTTCATATCATTCCTGATTTTCCTCATGATCAAAAATTTCTTCAAGAAAATTGTGTGGACCTATTTGTAAAAGTCGCCACTGTGCTTGTAGAAGGAGAAAAAATGAGTTTGTATGCATAGCTTACTATGAGGAATGATACTACTCATATAACTATTCAGATAGATACAGAAAAAAGTTTTTTCATCAAAAGAAAAAAGAAATAAATCGTGAAGGAATTAATTTGCCCATTTGTATTCTTTTACCTTAAGGCAACCTTAAGAAGAATATAAAAAAAAATCTGCTCTTCACGAACAGACTTTTACTATATATAGATTCCGGCCAGATCCCGGCCGCAAAACTTAACGCCGGGATGACGGGCCGGAATGACGTTTAGATGTTCTTAAACTTATATAATTCTAAACCATTGATCATACCTGATTTTTCATCTTTGATTTCCTCATTTGCCTGTACAATGATAATCTTATCGTCCAATGAAATATTTCCTTTGAAGATAATTCTGATCATTTCTTTTCCGATTCTTTTGAGGTTTTCATAACTGAATGATTGCGAGATTTTGTATCCTCTTACGCCTCGAAGCATATTCAAGTATCTATAATTTTCGTCGCTCTTGGTAAATGCGATGATAGGTACTCTCGGTTTCAAACTTGACAATCTTCCTGCAGAATATCCATTCTCGGTATACAATACCATAGCTCTCACATCGACTTCTTGGGTTGTTCTATGAGCGTTGTAAATAATATAATCTCTCACCATATATTCGTTATTCGCGTAGAATTTAGTCAATTCCTGAGGAGCGATTTTGAGTTCCAAGGTATCCAAGGTATCAGAAAGTTTTGTAATCATATCTAGCGGATCATCTTCTTGAAGTAAGGTATCAAGCATATATCAATCTGCTGCCATATTCGAAAATTTCTTCAACTGCGTATCGTTGATCAACTGATATTTATTCTTTTCTATCTTACCGACAAAGGTAACGATAGCTGGTTTTCCGAGTGTCTTACATTTTTTCACCAAGATCTCTTCGTTCAACTTTAAGTTCTTCATAGCTTTTTCGATCTTCTCAAAAACGAATATCAATCCGTCTGAGATATCTAAGATATCATCTATATTTTCCAATGCTTCTTCCGTTTCTATTTTTGCGAGGATTTTCATATTCCCAGCATTTTTTGTCTTCAAAAAATCTTTGAGCTCGATGATATCATCTCTCGTTTTCACTAATGATGGTGCCATAACATGGACACCGTATTCTAATCATCGTAAGATATCATGTTTGTCTCTTTCTCCGAGAAACGGTAAATCTAAATCATAGTTATTGAAAAACACTCTATCAAATTGGATGATCCATCCTCCTTCAATTACCTCACACATAGTAGCATCTTCCTTGTTAGATTTGATTTTGACGACAACGCCACTTTGTTGAAACTTTATCACTTGTCCGACTTTGAGTTCTCTCAAAAACGCTGCATCGACGAAAATCCTTTTGTCATGTTCCTGCGCGTATTCGCTATATTCGATCTCTATCGTCTGTCTCGCTTTGACTTTGATATCCATCACATTTTTGACTCTGATATCTGATCCTCTGGTCTCCATCATGATGGTTTTACTATTGTCCAATTTCATGATTGTATCGATATACTTTTTATTATTGTCATCGAAACCACCAGACAATGAGATTCTAAAGACGTCGACCATATTGATGACTTTGGAAAGCACTGTTTCTTTGGCTAATGTCGGCCCCACACCGGCAATGATTTTTGAGAAATGGAAATTATTCATACTACACAATGAAAAACTAAAAGAATTAATTTCAATTTATTTGTACTTCATCTCCTTCGCCCGCATTTCTGTGTCGACGTCATTCCCGCGAAAGCGGGAATCCATACTAAGCAACTTGGATTCCCGATCAGGTCGGGAATGACGTCTGCAGGGGCGAGGAGGTATTTTATAGTTTATTGTTATCGACTATGACAAATCATTTTCTTCCCATGGTCTTTACGAGTTCTTTGGCTTTGATGGTGACTATACCACGAGCATCTGCGGTGAAGTACGCGACTTCGTCCCCGATAAGGAAGCAGATGTTTTGGTTAGCAAATTCGATCGGGAAAGAAATGTCTGTGATATTGTTTTTCTTTCCTCAATTGATTTGTGTCTTTACATCAAGTAAGGGTAAGTCATCAAAACTCTTCAAATTGATTTTCAGACCCATATCTTTTTCCAACTGAGTGATATTTGCTCATGCTTTTCCGATGACGCGACCTTTGGATTCTTCTGGGACATAAATATCGAGATTGGAAGATCACTTAATTTTCAACAAGAAATCACACGGTAAGAGTTGTTGTAATTTTTGCGTAATCGTATTTTTGGCGTATTCACTGATTGCTGATTTACCTTTGCTCTGTACTTTTCCTTCACCATCTGCGGTTCATAAAAGCGGCATCACGACTATCTGTTCTCCAAAGGTATAGATTTCATACTCAACCTGTTTCGTTAAGAAACTTGTTACTACGATTACTGGTCTTGCCAAATCTTCTGACTCCATTCCCTCAGGAACTTTGACCGTAAGTTCTAATCTATAAATTTGTTGGATCAATCATTTATCTATATATATGACCGTATCGATCACTTGTGGGATGATTCCCATTTCGATAGTTCCCAAAAATCTCTGGATACTATCTACGGCTCTCGAAGCGTGAATTACTCACACCAATCATATCCCCGTCAATCTCAAATCTTTGTATAATTCGAAATCACTTGTATTTCTGACTTCATCATAAATAGTATAATCTGGTCTGGATAACAATAAGATATCTCTGACTTCGTCATGCGTTCCATAGGTGAAACTATATTGTACAATATCGTCGGATACCAACAAATCACGTGGTGATTCAAGCGTTTTAATTATATGGTTATCTTTGTGGTAGACATCAATGAGCGCTTGCGCGAATGTTGTTTTTCCGCTACCTGGCGATCAGGAAATTAAAATACCTTTAGCTTCGTTTCTCAATAATTCAAACACATCTTTTTCCAATTTGTAATCATCTATCGTCAACTTTTTGATCGGTTTGACAATCGTCATCTCCAATCCATCAGATAGGGGAGGATAGACGATGACTATTCTGTACGGCCCGAGCTGTAAGACTTTAGACAACTTTCTGTCGATCTCCATAAATCCGTCATCTCTACTATCTATTTCGTGGTAAATATCGTCAATGAGTTTTTTCATCTCTCCTTTGTTGAATGATTTCGTATCGATTTCTGGTTGCCAATTTCCTGGCGTACCTTTTTTTCTCAAGATAGGGCGGCCTTCTTTGATATGAAGGGACATCGTATTCTCGTCGAAGTATTGGTCGAGGAATGAATTTCAGATAATCTGTTCCATGTGGAAATACAAAGTAATAAAACTATTTAGCCGAGGGACAAAACCTTCGCCTGCTGTTTTGTGTCGACGTCATTCCCGCGAAAGCGGGAATCCATACTTAGCAAACTGGATTCCCGATCGGGTCGGGAATGACGTTTACATAAGCGATGGTTTTTAGTTACTTAGCTGTACATTCTCCGTTGTGTAAAAATTTCGCTAACTTATTTGCTCACATCATACATCTATTGCTGAAGGTTTGTTCTATAGGATTGCATGGTGCTTTGATACATTGGACAGCGACGCTTGCACATACAGGAGTATAATCTGCTGTACATACTGTTCCTGCTGTTCATCCTGCTGATGCTGGACATGGAGCGAATGCACAGTTGGGTCATGTTCTTCCGACTGCACTTCCATCTGGACAGAGTTTTGCTTCCATAGTACATGCTGTTCATGGGTTGCTAGGACTTGTTTGTCCTCAACCATTAGCTACTGGACATTCACCTCTCATATATGCTCGTTCTTCACATACGGTTCCGTTCTTCAAGGTACACATGCCTACTTGTCCGCCATCTGATGAGGTGACGATATTGAGTGATCATCACTTATCTATACAATTCGTTGATGCGGGATTTGCTAATCCGACGTTTCAGGTAGTTGCTGTTCCACTTCCGTACTGGTTACATTTCGGCTCAGCTGGTGTCTCACAGTACATCAATGTACATGCATCTGGTTTACCATCTTTTACACTACAATTATTACATCCATCGAAGTAACTTACACAATTCGTCAAATCGATACCGGTAGTTGTTTGTCCAGAAAGTTGTGGCTGGAACGAAGTTGTAGAGATTCCGAGTGTCGTTAATATTTTTTGCGAAATCGCTGTATTAGGATTTTTTACTATATACATAGATCACACACCTACAAAAAGGATGATAATCAAGAGTGTTCGAAAGATTTTTTTCATGATAATACTATAAAAACTAAAAGCAGTAGAAGAAAAAAGGACTTGGGTAATTTTCCGTCCTTTGGGTGTCTATACGTGACTTATTTTTTTTGTCTAGAAATCAGATATATAATAATGAGTAAATTGGTTATTTTAACGAGGTATGTATATTGATTTTCTTTGAAATTTCAATATAAAAGCATAAACTCAGAGCAGGTTATGGCTTTTTACCTAATATTTTTGTGATGACATTCAGTGTAAATGGTATCAAACAAGATAAAAATGAGAAGAATACCGTAGAAATGTTGGTTTGTGTAGATGCACCATTATTGGTCAGAAAAATTCTCGAAGAACATAATATTCTGATTCTCTCTCTCAAAGAATTTCCTACGGAAAAAACGACGTACGGAGACATCTATTTCACGATCAAAAAATGATTTCAAGAGGTAGACATCGTGACAAAATATCCTGACATCCAAGAGGCATGTAACTTTTTTACTCTCATCGGATTTGATATCATAGGTATCAACAGCTATACAAAACCACTCTCGAAAAAAGAGATAGACACTATCATCACCAATGGACAAGCAGATGCTGCCACCAAAAAAGCTGATGTCTGGAAAGATATCTTAGAAAAAGAAACAGAAGAAAGGAAAGTCTATCAGGATGAAGATCTTCAGTCAGCGAAAAAAGTTATTGTCAGAGTGTTTGAAAAAGTCGACGAGTGTATCAAAAGATCAGCGAGCACCATTTCTTTGATCGACAATAAAAAACTCAAAGCGCTCACAGAAGAGCTCAAGAAGCTCCGTATGGGGACCAACTTCGAAAAGATCAGAGAGACGATCCAAGAGATATTCAAAATGATCGAAGCTACAAATGACAGCTATTATGCGAGCATCCAAAATCCCAACGATACGATTTCACCAGAATCTTCAGTCACTCCTGTGGATGTAGACAAGGAACTCGACCGTATGGAAAATGTAAAAATCCTGAAATCACTTCACGCACATATCTCACTCAAGAACCAGGACTACGCAACATTCGGATCGTGAGCTATTTATCGAAAATTTCTTCAAAAAGATTTTCTCCTCAAACTCTCAGACCTTGGATCACTCTTATATGGACTCTATGATGTGACGGAATTCATCCTCCTCATCGTCGTTACCTTACTCTGAATATACACTCTCGCCAACGAACTCTATCTCTTCTCTACCAACCAGTTCGGTCTCGCGTTCTCGCTCATTAGCATGGGAATCCGAGCATTCGTCATCTTCGCTGCTAGATATTTCAGAAATAAATCTGTCGGAAAATTGTTGTTGATTATGATCTTGTCGATCTTGATGCATTATATGATGATGCGAGTAGTGACGACGAACTTTGCGTTGTAACTACCGACGTTACATAATAACCAAAGCGCCTCATGCCGGTGTTACGGATTGCAACCGGCATCCAGGTTGCTTTGTATGGATTCCGGCCGCAACACTTGACGCCGGAATGAGGTACACATAGTTTTTACCTTACACTTTCATTCTATGGCTTTATTACTTCTCTCAACCGTAATCATCGGCTTCGTGCTCTTCTTCTACGGCATCGGGCTACGATACTTAGCATTCATTCCCTTATTATTTCTCGGACTATTTTTCTGATATTACGGAGCGACCAAGACGATCAAGACGACGTGAACAGAAGTCTTACAAAAATATTCGCTCTACTTTGCATGGATTATTATCATGGCGGGATTGGTCGGAGTCTTTAATTTCTTCGGTATGGATCTCATCAATAGTGCACTCTGATTACTGAGTCTAAATCTCCTCCTCCGAATCGCTTCACAACTCTTCAACTACCAAGACGGCAAGTCTGTCTTCCAGATAGGATTCTATTTCTGTATCGCGTTGTTACTCACCATCTCATTAGCACTATGAGGACGAGCAGTCTTTTTCAATGTTTTCTCTATGCTCCGAGTATTACATTTGTGAATCGTTGCCTTTATGATTTTCTTAGTCGGTCTTCATCAGCCCGTCGAAAAGTATATGTGGTATACTTTAGGAGTCCTGTCGTTGGGGACAATCTTCCTCGTCGTGTTTGATCAGATAAAAAATATATATCTTGCCCTTACGGTTAATTCATTATTGCTTACCGGGTTGTATTATCTCGTGTACAAGGTCTTCCAATTCACGCCGGTGTCAGCGGACAAAAAGAAAGATGTCTCCGTGAGACGCATCCTCGCAGGCGAGAGGATCACCGCACCCAAAAAAGTCTTCACGTCCAAGACCGTGGAAGCGTTGTACGGGTTTATGACAGCGATGCCGTGATGGACGAAGCAAGTCTTGGAGCTCTTCAACGTCATCCTTATCCTGATTCTCATCGTGTACTATATAACGCATATGGGTTCGTTCGCGGCCGTCAATCATCTGCTCTATCGGGCGGTGATAGCGACCTTTATCGCTAACGTATTTCTGCTCAAGAAGGTGGGATACAACAGCGTCGTACAGAACCTCGTCGTCTTCCTCGTGATCAATTTCGCGATCTACGTGAGCTTATTCTCGTATTTCAGCGGCGACGTAGGAGCGGTAGTCAGTCGAGGGATCATCCGGAACATCGTGAGTTCATCGATGATATTCTACGCGCACAAGGTGCCGATGTTGGCCAAGATATTCAGCAAGACGGATTATATGTACCGGATAGTAGCGAGTGTCGGAGCGATGATCGTCAACGTGATATTGCTTATGAGGACCGATCTTCCCGGGGAATTGATATTCTTCTTGGTGTTGGTGTATTTAGGGTTGCAGAGCATGGTGTTATTTTACGCGGCGAAGTATTTGAGTAAAATTCAAAATTTAAACTAATATATCTGATTTTATTTTCATATATTTTTCCATGCAAAAGTTTTTTCTTTTCTTTTTTGTTTTTTCTAGCTGATTGTTTGGTTTAGTTAGTGCTTCATGTTATACTGATTATGGTGTGTATGCTAGAGATAATTATAATTGAACATGTAGTTGTATGCAATGATATCATTTTGAAAATAAATATTGATTTTGAACACAATGTGTACAGGATCCAACTTGTTATGATTTATACGGCATTTGATCTAAGGATAATTATAATTGAACATGTAGTTGTAGAGATTGATATGTTTGGTGAGTAGATGTATTATGAAATAAAAAATGTGTTGATGCAAATCAGTCATGCAGGGATCAATATTGATGGTGATCAGAAAGTGCTTGATGATGAATGTGTAAATGTAGTTCATCATATACATGGTCTACAGATATTTTATGAAACAAACAGTGTGTTACCTGTTCCACTAAATATGGATTACATTCAAGTTATGACTACCTTCTTTCTTCTTGTACTTGTGATAAATGATATACATTATGAAAGGATGGTCAATGTGTAGAAAAACAGAATAATGTTTATTTTCTGCTTAAGGAGCTAGATACAGATAATAATCAAGCAATACTATATGCTGATTATAAAACATATTTGGTAGGTTATTGAGTTGGATGTCTTAGTATATGGAAATATGAAAATAAATTAATAGTTGTTAACTTATGAACAGATTTTACATTAGATACACGAGATACTCTTGTATTGCCTGATGATGATCAAACGTGTTCTATAACTAGTAAAGAATTAGTAGATGATACCTACACTTTAAAGTCTTGTGTAGATATATATTGAGACAATTCTGTAGAAGTATGAAATAATAAGTGTTCTTGTGGGGTTGGTTATGTGTGGAATAGTAACAAAACACAGTGTATAGAATGAACCACAAGTACTGTCACAACTAAATATACTACGAGTACACCAAGTATAGATAATACAGAATTAACAGAGGCAATTCTATGGATGTATAATAACTGACTAACTTCTTACAATACAGTAAGTAAATTTATGTGAAATGATTATCTTACTAGAGAACAAGCAAGTAAAATTTTCGTAAAATTTGCTAATAAATTGTGAAAATATGATGATGCACATAAAGATAATAAATTTACTGATATAAAAAATACAGACTCGACACTCACTTCATATATATGAGAGGCATATAGTATGTGAATAATTAACTGAAAAAATAATAGATTTATGCCGTTCAATAAATTAACCAAAGCTCAAGCTATCGCTATAATCATTAGAATTTCAAATTGATTACAGAATGAAAACGGGACTCAATGGTATTCTGAATATTATAATATAGCAAATAATGATTGAATACTTAGTGGATTGTGATTTAACTATAGTACATTAGATTCTATAAATATTAAAAGAAGTGAGGTAGCGTTATTATTATACAGATTGAATAATTACTTGAATGAAACTAATTGAGAATAAATTTATCTTCTAATGATGCATATGAAAAAAAATCTAATCATGGTTTTGTTAATTGTGTCCGGATTATTTTTATGATTTAATTATACTTTTTCTTACCAGGACTGTAGTTCTGTTCAGGGTCAGTGTATCTATTATAATAATTTATATAATAATGCTACTTATTATGATAGCAATTATCTTTCTTATTATAATTTAAAAAATTATTATTGTGATGATTATCAGAAGTGTAATGCTATTATACAATGACAATATCAGGAAGTTTCATTATTAATGAATAATTGATATAATAATTTCCAAGCAGGCGAATATGAAGAGTCGATTGATAATTATCAAAAAGCATTAAACATTATTTGAGATATAAATGATGATAATTATAAAATTTCACAAGATAATATGGTGTTATCGTATAATAAGCTTGGTGACGTTTCTTTTAAAAAGGACGATTTAAATGAAGCTTTAAAATATTATAACAAAACATTAAAGATAGATAGTAAAAATATACGAGCATTATATCGGATCGGGGCTATAAGTTTTCAGAAAGAAAATTATAAGACAGCACTTGGATATTTTAACAAGGCATATAAGTATAACACCAATGAGGACGATATAGAATCTTTAAAGTGGCCAATTACTGTTACGGAGTTTAGAATAAAAGAAATCGCTGCTCAAAAAAATTGAATTTCATATGATTATTATAGTTATAGGTGATTGCCATATTTTAAATTACATAATATAATAGATGCTTGAAGTAAAGTAAAAACAGCAGAATCGTATGAGGTAATTGTAGCTGTCGTTGATGATGGGATAGATATAAATCATCCTGATCTTTCAAAAAATATACGAGTTAATGTAAAGGATATGCCATGAGACAAAAAAGATAATGATAAAAATGGATATAAAGATGATCATAATTGATGGAATTTCGTATATAATAATAACAATCTTTTGCCATTATGAACACACTGAACAATGGTAGCATGAATTATTTGAGCTGTTAGAGATAATAAAGAATGAATAGCCTGAATCGTTAAAAAAGTTAAATTAATGCCGATAGGTGTTTGTAGTTTTAGTAGTGATAATAAAGAATGAGGTTGTACAGATAAGGATATTATCAAATGAATAAATTATGCTATTGATAATTGAGCAGATATTATAAACGTAAGTCTCGGATGAACACAGTTCAATTATACTAACGAATATAATCAGGTAATCAGAAGAGCTTATAATAAATGAATTGTTGTTGTTGTGGCAGCTTGAAACTGAGATGTTCTATCAAATTGACAATTCTGAATAAATACAGATACACAACCACTATCTCCATTATGTAATTATTGAGATAATCCCAAAAGAATTGTCTGAGTGGCCGCATTAAGTGCTGATTGATCTAGAGCAGAATGGAGCAATTATTGAAAATGTGCACCATTTTATTCTTTAGGAGAATGAATATTTTCTACAGTATTACCAGAAGAATCAACATGAAGTTTAAAATCCATATATAATTTTTGAATAACATCATATAACGCATATGATTTTTGAGACGGCACATCATTTGCCACGCCCATAGTTGTTTGAATAATTTGATTATGATACAATAAATATGGTAAGGTAAGGCCAGATTTGGTATGGGATGCGTTAAAAGAAAGTATGGGTACTGGAGATGTAATTGATGCAAGTAAGTACATAGATATTCTATGAGATCAAAAAAAATCTAATCCATTAGATTACAATAAAATTACTGTATGATTGTCTTATAAAATCAGCGAGACTTGGTATAATATAAAAAGATGGTTTTATGTAACCTTCCAATCATTTAAGAAATCTCAAAGCACTATAGATTCAATCAAGGCACTTAATTTGGATAAATAATTTTATTTTTCTATATACAATGGATATCAAAGAACTACAAAAAATGGTTATCGAATTTAGAGAAAAAAGAGAATGGAAACAATTCCATAATCCAAAGGATTTGGCTACTGCGATAGCTATCGAAGCTGGAGAGCTTCAGGAAAAATTTCTCTGGAAATCTCAAGAAAAGTCTTATGAGATCGGGAAAAATGATCCAGAAGTTGCTCACGAAGCTGCTGATGTTTTGAATTTTTTGTTGTTGTTTGCTGATGCTTGTGATATAGATTTGGAGAAAGCGTTTTTGGAAAAATTGGAGCATAATCATAAAAAATATGACGAAGAAAAGTCAAAGGGTAAGAGTGATAAATATAATAAGCTTTAGTTTTTTTGTTCTCAATGGTAGATATAGCTGAATATCCTTTTAGTTTAGAATATGCTAATAATCCTGCTTTTAAGCAGTTGGATTATGATTGGCCAATAGTTTATCTTATAAAGTGAGAAAGATATGTATATATCTGAGAAACATACAATCCATATAAAAGAACTAAGGAACATCTGAAAAATGAAGAGAGAAAAGTGTTAAATAAAATGTTTGTTTTCTATGATAATGAATATAATAAATCAGCAACACTAGATATTGAATCACAATTAATTCAGTATGTTGCGGCTGAGGAGTCAGTAATACTTCAAAACAAAAATGAAGGATTAAGAGACCATGAATATTTTGATCGTGAAACATATCTTGCCAAGTTTGAGACTATTTGGAAAGAGCTTCAAAAGAGAAAAATTGTCACTAAAGATTTAAATGAAATAAGAAATAGTGATTTATTTAAATATTCTCCATATAAGGCTTTGAGTACTGATCAATATGAGGTTGTATCAAGTATTTATGATGAAATTGAGTCTTGAAAAATTTGAACATATATAGTTAACGGCGAACCATGAACTTGAAAAAGTATTGTGGCAAGTTATTTGATGAAATATTTTAAGAGTAAAAAAGAAACAAAACATTTGAAAATTTGACTTGTTGTACCTATGGCGTGATTAAGGTCTACTTTCAAAAAGGTATTTAAAAATATTGATGGATTGAACTCTTCAATGGTCATATGACCAAACGATCTTGCGAAAGATTATAATGATACAAATAAGGTACCATACGATATAATTATAGTAGATGAGTCGCATAGATTGCAAAAAAGAAAAAGTATTACTAATTATAAAGCATATGACGATGTAAATAAAAAATTAGGATTATCTCCAGAATCAACACAACTTGATTGGGTATTAAATTTATCAAATACACAAATTTTATTGTACGATAGTAATCAATCAATTAGGCCTGCGGATGTAAATGAAAATGATTTTTCTAAAATTCAAAGTGCTCAATATTATGAACTCAAAAGCCAAATGAGAGTTAAGTGATGAAATGAATATCTTTCTTTTGTTTCTGCTTTATTTGATTGATGAAATAGTAAATTTGATCAGATAAAAAATTATGATTTTAAGTTGTATGATGATTTTAGTGAGTTTAGAAAAGCTATATTTTCTAGAGATAAGGAATTTAGATTGTCTAGAATTGTTGCATGATATGCACGACCTCGAAGATCAAAAGACAATCCTAATGAATATGATATAGAAATTGATTGAATTAAAATGTTTCGAAATTCTGCCAATACAGATCGAGTAAATTCAAGAAATGCTTTAGAAGAAATTTGATGTGTTCATACTATACAGTGATATGATCTTAATTATGTATGAGTAATTTTATGAGAAGAATTGTCGTATAATAAAGAGACATGAGAGTTCATAATTAAAAAAGAAAATTACTATGATAAGAAATGAAAGATGTGAGTTGATAGTGAATATGAGTTAAAGAGATATATTATAAATATCTATAAAACATTGCTTACTCGTGGCATACTATGAACGTATGTATATGTGGTTGATAAAGATTTAAGAGAATATTTGAAAAGTAAGGTGGTTTTAAATGGGTAAGAATATTGATATGAATGAAAAAGAACCTACTCATATTGTGCTGGATGAAAATAACAATAATATGATTATCTCTCCTAATTTAACTGTTATTTTTGAATTTTTAATAGAAATTGAAAAAGAAATTAAGGGTCGATTAAATCTTGAAGATAATTTTAAAGAAATACATAAAAAATATCTGGAGCTTTTAAATTGCGCTGCATTTTTAGCTAAAAAACTTGAAGATAATAAAATAGAGTTTTCATATGAAATTCCGAAAGAGTCTCTCGATATAAGTGAAAATATTAAGGTTCCTCAATTTATTCGCTCTCAGTCAATCGCTTTGTTCGCACTTCTCGAAACGCTATTTTGTTTAAAAAATGCTTATCAATATAAAACACATAACAAATGAGAATTGATTAAAAAGGCTATGGATAATAAAATCACACAAGAATTTATAGATAAATATATTTTGTCAGAAGCAAATGAATTTTATAAAACACATAAAGATAGATTTTCTAAAGTATCTGCATCACAATTAAGAGATTTGAGAAATTGTTTAACTCATTTCTTTTCGGTATCTCCAACTATATCGTTAATTCAATCACAATTAAATGAAAAAGCTAGAAAGCTCGAAGAAAAACATAATATATTTATCTTTGTTACTCCAGAGGATTTATATGAATTGGTTTCAGGTGCCATGAAGCTGATAGCTAGAGAACGAAGTAATGATTGTATAAATAATAAAGATGATTTTGAGACAAGAATTTTATTCGTTCAGTCAATCGTTAAAAGTAGTGGAGCAGTAACGGTAAAAGATGATCAAATAAACATTTAATATTACAATATAACAAAAAGAGCCTTTTCGGGGGTCTTTTTTGTAAATAAATTCCCTTGCAATTTATCGTTTTATCGTTATAATGTGTCCGTATTTAGACATAAATTAACGATGAAATGAATAATGTGGCTTTATTAATTAGCTCAAAGAAAACCGTCTTCAATAATAAGGAATTAAAGGGAATGTTTAATTCATATTCTCTAAATGGGTTTAATAATTTTCTTCGTAGAGCCAAAAAGAATAAAATCTTATACAATTTACGCGGTGGTATTCGGGCATTGCCAAATTATGACCCTATGGAATTAGGATGTAAGATAAAACCAAAATCTTATGTATCTTGTGAAACAGTACTTTTTAAGGAAGGAATATTTTTTCAATATTATGGTAACACTATTAGTTGTGTTTCTAATGACTCTCGTAGGTATAAGATAGATAATAAGGATTTCATCTTTTATAAAATAAAATCAAAAATACTCAATAATCCGATAGGGATTAAAGATTATGATAATTACCGTATTGCAACCCCAGAAAGAGCATTGTGTGATTATGTATATATAAATCCTCGTGCTACTATTGATGCTCCAGAGGGAATCAATAAAATTAGACTTGAACAAATCTTGCCAATATATCCAAAAAAAACTGCTTTATATATAAAGAAACTTTTGAATGTTTGATAAGGCAACTCACGAAAAGCATATTAAGAAAATTTTGATTACTATTTTTACTGATGATATAGGAAAGTTTTTGGCATTTAAAGGTGGAACATTAGCTTATCTTAAGCATAATCTTGATAGATTCTCTACAGATATTGATTTAGATATATTAGATCCTACACAAGAAGAGCGTATTATTAAAAGAGTAAGAGAAATATTAGTTATGTATGGCGATATAAAAGGAGAAAGATCGTTTAATGATTCATATAGGTTTGTGTTCCGTTATAACCAAGAAGACATGAATATTAAAGTAGAGCTCAACAAAAGAGTATGGGAACATAATACATATGAAGTGCAAACTATAGAAGAAATTGACATACTTTGCATGACTCCAGATTGTATGTTTACAAACAAACTTGTAGCATTATCAGAGAGATTTTATCCTAGAGATCTTTATGATGTGGAATTTTTTAACCGTAAAAAATTTCCTCTTAAAGAATTGTTAATAAAGGAAAGAACAGGATTGTCTATAAAAAAATTCACCCAGGAACTTGTAAAAGAATTGCCAAATCGTCTTCCTAAAAATAAGGTATTACATAATTTGGGAGAGGTTCTTACAAAAAAACAGCAGTATAGAGTAAAAGAATACTTGCTTGATGAGGTAGTTGATTTTTTGAAGGAAAAAACATGAGAAAAGTCTGAAAAAAACAATAAATTTATTATTGCTTTAGTTTTTCTGTTTTTGATAATTGTGTTTTTAATTGGTCGGAATCGAGGCCTAATTAAAGAGAAATTGTCTTTTGATACGTGACTCACTAGTACATGAATTGATAGTCAAAGTGGTTTGAATAACATTTCAACTGGTACAATATGAGAACATACTAAAGTTCTAGTTGTAAATCAAAATTGAATTAAAAAGGATAAGACATTAAATGATTTTCCTAAGATAAAAATTAATGATAAGATTAAGAATGTACAACTTATAGCGGAAATAACGTTTACAGATTACTTTGTAAAAAATTATCAATATGAAAATTCAAATGGTTATTTTTTTGGTTTAAAATTCTTCTTGTGAGATTTTAATAATGGATGATATTATGGAGTATACAGAAAACAGAGCTGATGAATATGAAACAGCCTCAATGACGGTCTTTTTTGAGCAAGGTTGGCAAGCGAAGTTAGGGACGGGACTACACGGTACATTCCATTAACAAATCATGTGTCAATAGCAGTTGATGCTAATAATCGAACTCCCACATATCAATTCACTTATTTTGATGCTGAATGATATTTAAATAGTCATGTTTGAAAAGAAATTCCAATTGGTGTTTATTTATCAAGTGTGTCGGAATTAAAGTGATGGGAATTAACTTACATTAAGTCTCTTAAAATTGTTTATATTTGAAAGGAAAATGCTGTTGAAGTAGTTAAATAAGTTTTATTTTCTTCTATTTTTCTCATGGAACCACTTGCTACTGTTACAACCAGCGGCGTCATCACCGTAAATGCAGACCAAGTTATGGGTAACACACTAAACGTGTTTACAGATTTCTTACAAAATGGTGATAACCTGAAAAATTTGCTTATTATGCTCGCTGTAGTAATCGGTTTTGTCCTCATAAAAATGTGGATAAGAAAAATGGATGATGCAAAAAGAAGAAAGAATCGGGAAGCCAAGGAAAGAGAAAAAGCAAGAATATGGAAAGAGGAATATAAATGATAATCCAGATATATTAGTTTTAAATATAAAAAAATTTCTCATGAAAAAACTCTCCTTACTAATAACTCTGCTCGCACTACTTACCTTTACGTGATGCTCGCTCAAACCCCAAACCCAACCCACCCCACAAGACACCTGAACAACACTGACAGACACCATTCCTTACTCGTGAGCGCTTATCGTGGCCTGAGTCGGTCCTGATGAAAGCTTCGAACAGACGATAGCGGCAGACACCTTGGCAGACGATAAAAATTAAAAAAATAAGGAGTATATAAGGGGCATGAAGT